>Ga0115000_10000225_pt1 | contig 52385 bp, 40 predicted proteins | sample ArcticOcean_MG_C_6_FD_89690 | JGI IMG/M metagenome (GOLD analysis project Ga0115000, IMG submission 89690) | Marine microbial communities from western Arctic Ocean - ArcticOcean_MG_CB8_128 | ecosystem: Environmental > Aquatic > Marine > Oceanic | place: Arctic Ocean: Canada Basin | collected...
AAAATCCGATCAGCGCCGCCACGCGCTTCTGCGCGGTGTACGGCCAGCCGATCCGCCACTCCGGCTCGCCGGCGATGCACAATCCCGCCTTGGCCAAGCTGGGGCTGGACTGGCGTTACCTCGCCTTCGAGGTCAGCCCGGACGCACTTGGCCAAGCGATCGAGGGCGCACGGGCGATGCACTTCGTCGGCCTCAACCTGACTGTCCCGCACAAGCTGCTCGCGCTCGAGTTTGTCGATGCACTCGACGAGTCGGCAACGACTTGGGGCGCGGTGAACACGATTTGTTTCGAGGCGAAAAACGACTCCGGCGACTGGACACCGCTTGGCCAACTCGCCGATCCTCCCGCCGGCGGGATTCGCTCCAAAGGCTACAACACCGACGCCAACGCCATCACCCTGGCGTTGCCGCAGGACCTTGGCTTGAGCTTGGCCGGGCTGCGGGTGTTATTCCTCGGCGCGGGCGGCGCGGGCCGAGTGGCTGCGCTCAAGCTGGCCGCCGAGGGCGTCGCCGAGTTGCACCTGGTCAACCGCACCGTCGCCAAGGCCGAAAAACTGGCCAACGAAATCACCGGGCGCTTCCCGCAAACCAAGGCCTCCGTCGGTTACCCCGAAAACGCCGCCAACAAAATCGACCTTGTGCTCAACGCCACATCGCTTGGCCTCAAGCCAGCCGACTCGCTGCCGCTCGATGAGTCGCAGTTCACCCTAGCCAATGCGCCGGCGGTGTTCGACATGATTTACCAACCGGCACTCACGCCGCTCCTTGCCAGGGCGGCCGACGCAGGCTGCCGCACCGCCAACGGCCTAGGCATGCTGCTTTGGCAGGGAGCCAAGGCGCTGCAAATCTGGACCGGCCAACCGGCGCCCATCGACGTGATGCAGTCCGCGCTCGAGTCCCACATCTACGGTGATGAGTGACTTTATGCTGGATTTTTGGACTCGCGCTCCGTTGGTATTTTGGAGCGTTGTGTTCTTCGTTTTCGGTACGGTCGTCGGCAGTTTTCTCAACGTCTGCATTCACCGAATGCCGCTCGACTTGAGCCTCGCCAAGCCGGGGTCTCAATGTCCCAAGTGCGGCTTTGCAATCCCGTGGCGACTGAATATCCCGATCGTCAGCTGGCTTTGGCTGCGCGGCAGATGCCGCCAATGCGCCGAGCCGATCTCACCGCGCTACCTTGGCGTCGAACTGCTCACCGGCCTGGCGTTTCTTGCGAGTTGGCTGGCATTCGGAGCACAAACCACGCCGGGGGTTTTGCTCGCGGTTACTTGGGGTTTCGTGCTCGCGGGGCTGATCGTTGCGACGTTTATCGACTTCGAGCATTTCATCATCCCGGATCAAATCACGCTCGGCGGCGTGGCGGTGGGCTTCATTGTATCGGCGGGGTTACCGGCGCTGCACCACGTTACCCGACCGGCCGACTCGCTGATGGCGAGCGGGCTGGGCATCCTCGTCGGCGCAGGCTCGGTGTTTGCCGTGCTGCAACTGGGCAAACTTTTGTTCGGCAAGGTTCGTGTGCCACTCGAAGAGGGCGAGTCAGCAACATTCACCGAGTCGGCGCTGCATCTGCCGGGCGAGGTCGTGCCGTTCGAGGAAATCTTTTTTCGCAACTCGGATACGATCCGGCTTCACGCCAAGCGGCTGGAATTGGTCGACCGCTGCCACATGAATATCGACGTGGCACTATCTCCCAAGCGGCTGCTCATCGGCGACGAGTCGTTTGACCCGGAGACGGTGCCGTTCATCAAGGTCGAGTCGGACGAGTTGGTCATCCCGCGCGAGGCGATGGGCTTCGGCGACGTGAAGTTCATGGCGGCCATCGGGGCGTTCGTCGGCTGGCAGGGCGCTCTGTTTTCGCTGATGGCCAGCGCGGTGGTCGGCGCGGTGGTCGGCGTGGGGCTGATCGCGATTGGTCGGCGCGACTGGTCGGCGCGGCTGCCGTACGGGCCTTACATTTCGCTGGCAGCGGTGATTTGGATTTTCTTCGGCCTGCGCATCCTGGCCGTTTGGCTGCCGGAAGCACCCTGAGCCAGCGCTTGGCCAAGCCGGCTCAAAGCAGCCGGGGCTGCAGTTCGTCCTTGGCCAGGGCCTCGCCGATACTCTCCACGCGGGCGCGACGCTGCTCCATGATGTGCTTGTCGAGCGCCGGGTCAAACGGCACCGGGTAGTTGCCGTCATAGCAGGCCATGCAGAAATTTTCCCTCGGCAGACCGGTCGCCTTCACCATCCCTTCCTGCGACAGGTATGCCACCGAGTCGGCGTTGAGGTAGTCGCAAATTTCCTCGATTGAGTGGTTGGCCGCCATCAGTTTTTTGCGGTCGGGAAAATCGATCCCGTAAAAGCATGGGTTCATGTGCGGCGGACAACTCACGCGCATGTGCACCTCTTTTGCGCCGGCTTCCTTGAGATTGTTAACACGCGCCTTGCTCGTGGTCCCACGGACGATTGAGTCGTCCACAATGACCACCCTCTTACCCTCGACCAGTTCATTAATGAGGTTGAGTTTCACGCGAACGTTGAAGTCACGGATGAGTTGCGACGGCTGTAGGAAGCTCCGGCCGACATAGTGGTTTCGCACGAACGCCATCTCGTAAGGCAAGCCGGACTCAAGCGCGTAGCCCAGCGCGGCGCAGTTGCCGCTGTCCGGCACCGGCACGACGAGGTCGGCGTCGACGGCGGTTTCCTTGGCCAACTCACGGCCCATGTTGACGCGCACGCCGTACACGCCCCGGTCGTTGATGATGGAGTCGGGTCGACTGAAGTAAACGTACTCGAAAATACAGAACGCCTTGCGCTGATGCATCGGGAAGGCGTTGATCGACTGGATGCCGTCGTCGTTGATGATGACGATCTCGCCCGGCTCGACGTCGCGCACGAACTCGGCCTGAATCAAGTCAAACGCGCACGTCTCGCTCGAGAGCACGTACGCGCCGTCGAGTTTGCCGATGGAGAGCGGCCGAAAGCCGTGCGGGTCGCGCACGCCGATCAACTCGTTCTCGGTCATGATAACCAGCGAATAGGCGCCCTGAATCCGCTGCAGACTCTTCACGAGATTGTTGTCACTGCCGTTGGACGGCCGGGCCATCAAGTGCAGAATAATTTCACTATCAACGGTGGTTTGAAAAATCGATCCGCCCAGCTCCAGCTCCTCGCGAAGCTGCGCGGCGTTGGTGAGGTTGCCGTTGTGCGCGATGGCGATCTGCCCCTTGCTGCAGTCCACCGTCAACGGCTGGGAGTTGCGGTGGTGCGACGAGCCGGTCGTGGAGTAGCGCGTGTGGCCGACCGCCATGTTGCCCTTGAGTCTCTCGAGCGTCTTGCCCTTGAACACCTGCGACACGAGGCCCATTCCCTTGTGTACGCGAAACTGCCCGTCCGCGCAGGTGACGATGCCCGCGCTTTCCTGCCCGCGATGTTGCAGCGCGTACAGTCCGTAGTAGGTCAGCTCCGCCGCGTTCGGGTGGCCGTAAACACCGAAGACGCCGCAATAGTGCCGGGGATGTGTTTCGCTCATTGTTCCATGGCTCGTGCGATGGTGTTCCACCACATGTCGTGGAGTTCATTCAACTCCCACGAGAAATGAGTTTCGCCGATCATAATGTCAAGCATCCCGCCGCCGTTGACGATGCCAATCCTTGCCGCCGGCACGCCGAGCAACTTGGCCCGTTCGATCGCCGCCCCGGCCTCGGCCTCGCTCGTGGTGATGACCACGCGCCCGTGCGACTCGCCGAACAACAGCGCATCCACCCGTACGCCATCAAGCCCACCCAAATCCATTGACGCGCCTGTGAGTCGGGGGGTGTTGCGGGCGGTGAGTTGGGAAATGCAGCACTCGGCCAGTGCCACAGCCAAGCCCCCCTCGGCGCAATCGTGCGCACTCTTTACAGTGCCGGTTGCGATCAAGCCAAGTAGCGCATCATGCAACACGCTCTCTCTGGCCAAGTCGCACGGCGGCGGCGTGCCTTCCTTACGGCCGTGCTCGACCTGAAGCAGCGCTGAACCGCCCAAGCCCAACAACGGATCGTCGCTGTTAACCGCTTGGCCAAGCAGGATGATGGCATCTCCATCATCCTTAAACCATTGGCTTGTAATATGTTCCGGGTTATCTATCAACCCCACCATGCCGACCGTTGGCGTCGGGTCGATTGCCCCGGCCGGGTTTTGGTTGTACAGGCTGACATTACCGCCAGTTACCGGCGTGCCGAACGCCTCGCACGCCTCGGCCAAGCCGCGCACGCTCTCCTTGAGCTGCCAAAACAGCTCCGGATTGTGCGGGTTGCCGAAGTTCAAATTATCGGTCGCACCCAGCGGCCGCGCCCCGGAGCAGACAAGGTTCCGGGCCGCCTCCGCGACGGTGGCTTTGCTGCCCTCATACGGGTCGAGATAAACATGAACGCCATTGCAGTCCACCGTCATCGCCAAGAATTTGTCGGGGATGTCGTCCGGCGGCGCATCGGCAGGGAGCATCGGATATGAGTCGGCCTTCACACGGATGACCGCCGCATCGGAGCCAGGGCTGAGTACCGTGCCGGCGCGAACCGTGTGGTCGTACTGGCGGTACACCCAGTTTTTCGACGCAATCGTCGGCCAGCCAAGCAGCTTGGCCAAGGCGGCCCGAGGGTCGGCCAAGGCCGGGATGTCGTCGATCCGAAGCGCGCGGGTCTGCCCGAGGTACGCCGGCTCGCGGGCCTCGCGATGATAAATCGGCGCATCGTCGGCGAGTTTGGCGGCCGGGACGCTGGCAATGACTTCGCCATGGTTTTTGACAACCATCATGCCGTCGCCGGTCACTTCGCCCACCTCGGCCCACGGCAAATCCCACTTGTCGAAAATCCGTTTGACCTCTTCCTCACAGCCTTTATGGACGATGATGAGCATCCGCTCCTGCGACTCGCTGAGCAAAATTTCGTACGGCGTCATGTCGGGCGCGCGCTGCGGCACCTTGGCCAGGTCGATCTCGATGCCGGTCCCGCCGCGAGCCGCCGTCTCGCAGGTCGAGCAGGTGAGGCCGGCCGCGCCCATGTCCTGTATGCCCGCGACCGCGCCGGTGGCGAGCAACTCGAGGCACGCCTCCATGCAGAGTTTCTCCATGAAAGGATCACCCACCTGCACCGCGCCGCGCTGTTGCTCGGCCGATTCCTCAGTCAAATCCTGCGACGCAAACGCCGCACCGGCTAGGCCGTCCCGCCCCGTCGCCGGGCCGACGTAAAACACCGGATTGCCGACTCCCTTGGCCGCGCCCCGGGCAACCTGACTATGCCGTAACACCCCTAGGCTAAATACGTTAATGAGTGGGTTACCCTCGTAAGATGGGTCGAAATAAACCTCGCCCGCAACGGTCGGCAGGCCGATGCAGTTCCCGTAATGGGATATGCCAGCTACCACGCCACGGAACAACTGGCGTACCCTTGGCGACTCGAGACAGCCGAAACGCAGCGAGTCCATATTGGCGATTGGCCGGGCGCCCATAGTGAAAATATCCCGGATAATCCCGCCCACGCCGGTCGCCGCCCCTTGGAATGGCTCAACCGCGCTGGGGTGATTGTGCGACTCAAGCTTGAACGCAACGCCGAGCCCATCTCCCATGTCGATCACGCCGGCATTTTCCTCACCGGCAGCGACGATGACCTTGGGCGATTGGGTTGGGAAGGTCTTGAGCAGCAGCCGTGTGTTTTTGTAGGAACAGTGCTCGCTCCACATCACGGAAAAAATACCCAGCTCGGTAAAGTTGGGTTCTCGGCCGAGCACCTCGAGGATGCGTTGATACTCCTCCGAGGTGATGCCGTGTTCCTCAATGACTTCCGGGGTAATCTCGGGATCGGGCATCAAGTCAGTTGCCGCACGTGGTGCGTTGAGTCGAGAGGTGAAACGGAGTCATCAAGTGGTCGGCTTGCATCAGTTCTGGTAACCTGTCACAGCAAGATAGTGAGCCGAAAAAATGGATGCAAGTCCGCCTTTAAATATAACGCAGATTTTGTCCCCGCCATGCCTTGAACTTGCCAAGATGCAAAGACTCACACACGATACGGCTGTGCTGCCGTCACTTGGCCAAACGCCAAAACTCAGCCTAATGAGCCTCTCCCTCCATTCCTTTGTTTTGCTTCGCATTTCCCTGCTGCCGCTTGTCACGGGCCTGCCCTTGGCCGGGGCGATAGAGCCTCCGCTGGCTTTGCCGGTGTTGGTGCAACTCCAGGGCCAGGCGCTGGTTCCGTTTTATCTCGAGCAAAAACAGGCCGGCCTCAGTGGCGCTGCCCTTGGCCAAGCGGTGCAACGTCAAGCCAAGCGCATCGCAGGCGAACAGGACGGCTTGGCCAAGCGGCTCGAGGTCGATGGCGGCCGGGTGACACGCCGCTATTCGCGGCTGGTCAATGCCCTACGGGTTCGGATTCTCCCAGAGTCGAGGGCCACTTTGGCCAAGCGGGCCAACGTGAAAAGAGTCGAGCGACTTCGGGTGTACGAGCGACTGACCGCGAAAAGTGTGCCCGCCATTGGCGCAAAAACGGTGTGGGGAACACTAACCACTGGCTTCGACGGCGCGGGCGTGCGCATTGCTGTAATCGACTCCGGCCTGGACTATACCCACGCCATGTTCGGCGGGGCTGGCACGAAGGAGGCGTATCAATCCAACGACGCCACAAAAATCGAGGAGGGCACGTTCCCCACCGACAAGGTCGATGGCTGGGATTTTGCCGGCAAGGATTACTCCGGGGCAGATGATGTGCCGTTGCCGGACGGCGACCCGCTGGATCGCTCCGGCTACGGCCACGGCACCCACGTGGCGGGCATCGTCGCCGGGGTTGGCGTGACGAAACAGGGGCGTCCGTATGAGGGCGACTATTATGCGGGGCTGGACTACTCCGAGTTCCTCCTCCGGCCCGGCGTGGCGCCGAAGGCCAAATTGTTCGCGCTGAAAATTTTCGGCGACAACGCGCTGGGCACAACGAACCTCGTCCTCGATGCGCTGGAGTGGTGCGCCGACCCCAACGCCGACAACGACTTTTCCGACCGCTTGGACGTGGTCAACCTCTCGCTCGGCTCCACGCTCGGCCTCGAGGAAAAACATGAAGCCGAGGCCGAGGTGTACACCAACCTCACACGGCTCGGCAGCGTGATCGTCTCGGGAGCCGGCAACTCTGGCAACGACAATTTCTACCATGTCGCCGCGCCAGGCGTGGAGCGCTCCGTCATCGCCGTCGGCTCGGCCAAGCTCGACGGCTCGGTATACCGCATGGCAGCGCGCAGCGCGCGGGGGCCGGCGGCGCCGCACAGCCTCCTCAAGCCCGAGCTCATCGCGCCGGGCGAGTTGATTCAATCTGCCCGGATGGGCACGGGCACCGGCGGCGCATGGTTCACCGGCACCTCCCTGGCCGTACCACATGTCGCCGGCGCTGCGGCCCTAGCCAGGCAGGCGCATCCCAGCTCGAGTGCCATCGAGATCAAGGCTCTATTACTCAATACTGCCAAACCGTTGCTGCACAAAAATGGCACCGTATATCCCGAATCGCTGGCCGGAGCCGGTTTTCTCGACGTGGCGCGGGCTGTGACCACCACCGTGACGGCGATGGCGGAGGGCGATGACGGCTTGACCACGCTGTCGCTCGGTGCGCTGGCCTTGGCCAAGCCGTGGGAGGAGATGCGGCAAATCCGGGTGACCAACCACGGTGACTCGGAAGCCGAGTTTAACCTGTCCATTGAGGAAACCGTCACCGAAACCGGCTTTGGCATCGAGTTGCCGGTGGAAAAAATCACCGTCGCGGCCCAGTCGCATCAGCTCGTGCCGGTGCGTTTCCACGCCGATCCGGTGCAGTTCGACCGCACCGGCGATCCACTCACCCCGGCTAAGCTCAACGACCGCGCCCGAAGCTGGGTGTACGAGGTCAGCGGCAAAATCGTGCTGGCCAACAACACCGATAAACTGCGCGTGCCGTATCACGCACTCGTCCGCGCCGCCGCCACGAAACACACCACTGTGGCCCAGATTGGCCTGCCGGCCCGAAACCTAGTGTCTCTTGAGCTTTCGCTTGCTGGCGGCTCGGCGCATCCCCAGCCGTTGGTGTCGGTGTTCGAGTTGGCCGGGGTCAGCCCCCGCAACAACTTACTCGCCGACCCAGCGGACATCTCCGCCGACTTGCTGGCGTTCGGTGTGGCGTCGGACTACCCGCAAGCCGGCTCAGTGGCGGAGACGACGATTTACTTCGCCATTGCCAACGCCGGGTCGTGGACGAATCCACACTCATTCCTCTTCGATCCACACCTGCAGATCGACACGGACTTCGACGGCTGGATCGACCACGAGCTGGCCAGTTGCAGCAACGGTGGATTTATCAAGGGCGACCTAAGTGTGTCCGACTATGCTGACGACGTGTTTCTCTCCATCCTCATCCGCGTGCCACGGGGCGAACGCGGCATAGCCGACGCAGGCTACTTCAACGTTTTCCCACCGGACGAATTCGACACGGTGCCGTTCAACAACAGCGTGATGGTGCTGCCGGTCCCGGCGCGCATGCTCGGACTGAACGAGGAGAAAACGGACTTCGACTTTCGTGTGCTCACGCTTGGTGCCGAGCAGTACGGCTACCCCGAGATCGATCGCACGGAACTGACCCGGTACGACGTCACCAAGCCGGTCGTGCACTCGGCGTTCGGCATCAAAGGCACCGTGATGTACGACGCCAACAAGCCTATCAAAATCGCCGTGGACCGCGGCTTGGCCAAGCGGGAAGGCCGACGGCCTTCGGTGTTGCTGCTGCACCACATGAACACCGACGACCACAAACTGGACATCGTGCAACTCAACCTCGACGCGGACGATGCGGACGACGACGGCGCGAGTGACGACGACGAACTTGCCGCCGGGACCGACCCGGCCGACCCGGACTCGGTGTTCGCCATCCTGCCGGCGACCCGACAAACCCCGCTTGGCCCAAAGGTCCGCTGGCACAGCGTGGCGGGCAGATCGTACCGGGTTCAGCGAGCCACCGCGCTTGGCCAAGCGTTCGAGACCGTCTCGGAACTGCTACCGGCCACTCCGCCTGTTAATACTTTCATCGATAAAAAAGCCCCGAAAGGCCAAGAGCTTTTTTACCGAATCTTGAAACCCTGACCGGCGTCAGGGCATATGGCATTTGCCCGCCTAAAGGGCGAACACTCTTTTTCATGCAAAACCGCAACTTACTCCAGATTGACGAACGGGGGCGAATGACCCACCCTCACTGCCTCATGTCCTTGAAAAAACTTATCCTTGGAGTTTTCGCCTCGGCGATGCTGCTCACTGCCAATGCCTCCGTGATTCCCAGCGGCGCGGTCACGCTGGAGCAGTGCATCCAGCTTGCACTCGAGAACAACCTAAGCCTCCGCATCACCAACTACCAACCGCGCCTAGCTGCCCTGAACCTGCAGGGGTCTTACGGCGCCTACGACCCGCGGTTCAGCATCGGCGGCACGGATAGTTTTCGCGAGAGCAAGGGCCGAGAGAACCCGCTCGAGTTCACCATTCCCTCCAGTGAAACGGACTCGTTCCGGAACAACATCGGGTTGAACGGTGTGACGCCGTTCGGCACGCGATACAACATCGGCCTTAACTCCTCGGAAACAACCGGCAGCGACTCGCGAGATTTCCCGTTTGGCAGTTACGGTACCAGCTTTGGCGCCTCCATCACGCAGCCATTGCTAAAGGGAGCATGGATCGACGGCACGCGGATGAATATCAAGATGCAAAAACAACAGGTCGAGAGTTCCTCTCTCACGGTCATCAGGCAAATCACGCAGACCGTGTCCAACGTCGAGCTCGCGTACTATGCAGTGATCGCCAGCCGCGAAAATGTGAAGGTTGCCGAGGAGACGCTCGCGTTGACGGAGAAAAATTTCAGCAACCAAAAACGCCGTTCAGAAGTCGGCACGGTAGCCAAGTCTCAGCTTCCACAATTGGAAGCAGAACTTTATTCGCAGAAAGCCTCGCTGCTCTCTGTACAGAATAACTATGCCGACAGCGTCAACACACTGAAGCGGCTTTTAACCGATGATTTTGGAGCCGCACAGGCTGCCGAGTTGCTGCCGGTCGGAGAGCTCAATCCAGTGCAAACGGTGTTCAGCCTGAACGACAGCTGGGACAAGGCGCTCAACCAACGCCCGGAGATTCTACAAAGCCAAATCTCGCTGGAGAACGCGGATATTCGGTTGCGATACAACAAGAACCAGCTTTACCCCCAACTGGATCTGCGGGCCACTTACGGGCTTTCCGGCACCGACAGTGCCGTCGTCAAGTTCAGGGACAATACAACACCGATTGTTGAGAGTAGCGCCTCCTTCAACAATGCTTTTCGCGATGTCCGCCGGGGCGACTACCCCAATTACTCAATAGGCCTTCAGTTCAGCATCCCCATCCCCAACCGATCAGCACGGGCCAGCTACGAAACCGCCCAAGAGCAAAAGGAACAGGCGGTGTTACAGCACAAGGAACTGGAGCAGTCCATCATGGTCGAGATCGACCGACTCATCCGCGATGCTAAGTATCGGTTTGAGCAAATTACCGTGTCTAGGCAGTCGCGGCTCAGCAGCGAATTGGCGCTGCAAAACGAGACGAAACGGTACAACGAGGGCGCGATTGAAAATTACCAGGTGCTGCAGGCCCAGCGGGATCTCACCAACCGGCGCTACACCGAGATCAACGCCAAGGTTCAATATCTCACGGCGCTGTCACGCCTGGCTCAGGCTGAAGGCAGCACACTCGACAACAACAACATCAACGTTGATTTCGAGGAGGAATAATTCCTCAATCTCCCAGCACCTGACTATTGGAGCTATTCCAAAGTGATGACCGCCGAAACAGGTTGATGATCACTTGGATACTGCTTGCTGTTATCGAATAGAACGATCTCCGCCTCTCTGGTTTTCAACGGCCCTTTGGCCAATACCCAATCAATACGGCGCCCCCCCTTTCGTACCTGCCTGAAACCGTTCATCGTGTTCCATTCGGCGTTGATCGTCTTCTTCGCCGTGAGCAGTGTGTCCACAAAACCGCCGTCCTTCGTCAGTGTGTCATAGGCCTGATTCATCCCGGCTGAGGCGTTGAAATCTCCCACCAAGAGAATCGGTAATTTGGTTTTTAAAGCGGCCACTTTTTTGTTCACCAACAGCGCCGATTTTTCGCGGGCCGGCTGTATGCGGTGGTCGAAGTGTGTGTTCCAAAAGTAGAATTCCTTTTTCGTTTTGCGATCGAGAAACCGAATCCACGTCACCATCCGACGGTTGCTGTGCCCCCAGGTTGTCGAGGCGATCACGTTCGGTGTGTCAGACAGCCAAAAATGGTCGTACTCCAAAATATCAAACCGATCCGGCTTGTAAAAGATCGCCATGAACTCGCCCCTGCTGCCTCCGTCACGACCAGTTCCAAACCAAGTGTAGCCCGGGATCTTCGCATTTAGTTCCTTTAATTGATAAAACTTGCCCTCCTGTGTGCCAAAAATATCAGGGTTCGATTTCTTGATTATGTCGGCCATGTGCGGCAGGCGATCCGGCCAAGCGTTGGGTCTGCTGTTGCTGGCGTAGCGCAGGTTGAAGGTCATCACCTTCAGCGAATCGTCCGCAGACAAACTGGGCTGAAGGAATAGGGCACAGATGGTTGAAAGAAGCAGGATTGCTCGCATGCGCCTTGGCCTACGCGAACACTCCTCCCTCTGCAAGCGGGAATCGCCGCTAGCCCAAGCGCTACTGAGCAGCGAAGTCCAGCCCAATGAACGCTGCACCGGCCCGCAACCACAAAGGAATCGTTCCCAGACTGACCAGCGTGGTGACGATGGCTACCTGCGTGGCGACAACCGGGCTGCCGCCGTAAAGCCGGGCGATCAGCAGCGGGAAAATCGCTGAGGGCATTGCTGCTGCAACGAGCAGCACCTGCCGCAGTTCGATCGAGCACGGCAGCCACTTAGCCAAGGCGATCATCGTCAGCGGCAACAAGCCAAGCCGCAGCACCACACTCACCCAGCACACGCGGAACGACGACCGAAAATCACACTCGGCGAAGTGATCCTTCACCATCGCGCCGATGAGCAGGATCGACATAGGGATGCCGCAGAGGCCAAGCGTCTTGATCGTGTCGTTGGCCAAGACCGGAATGTACTCGTGCAGGCCGGTGGCGTTCACCACGAGCGCGGCGACTACCGTCACCACCGGCACATTGATCGCCTTTCGCAACCCGGTGCGCAGGTCGCCGTGCAGCAGCATCACGCCGAGCGACCACATCGCCAGCAGCGTGCCGACGTTGAACACGAAGAGCACTCCGACCGCGCTCTCGCCGAAGAGCGAGGCCACCAGCGGGATCGGCACGAAACCGAAATTAAACACACCAATGCTGATGGCAAAAGTGCGCCCTTTGGCATCGGTCGAGCCTGTGGCAAACTTCCTGACCAGCCAGCCGACGGCTATGCCAACGCCTATTAACAAAAAACCAATCACCGGCGGCAGCCATACGTTCTCCGGCTTGAGCAGCTCCGGATTGTTGCTGATGTTGCTGAAAGCGAGGCACGGCAGCAGCACGTTGACCGAAACCTTGAGCAGGCTGTCGTCCGCCGCCTTGGTCAGCCAATCCATCCGCCGCAGCTGAAAGCCAAGTAGTGCGATCAGAAAAACGGGCAACACCGCCGAGAGAACCTTGAGAAACTCAGCCATGATTCATCGCTTGGCCAAGCTAGGCGAGGATGGTTTGCGCGAACGTCTCAAACTCGATGCGCTGGACGTGCTGCAACAGCCCGATCTCGGACGGGTTGCCGTAACGCACCGCCGCCTCGACGGCATCCACAAAAGCGAACGGATCCCATTGACCGCCCGGGGCCAGGCGCTTGGCCAAAGCCTCGTCGCCGGCAGCGTCCAGGTATTCGGTCGCATCGCTGGCCAAAGGAGGGAAACAGGGGTGATCGCCCACGCGGCGGAACCAGTACTTCGCGTTCGGGTAATCCGGCTCGCGGCGGTGCATGATGCCGTGCAGGAAACTGCCGTCCGCCGAGCCGATGTCCTGCGAAACGGTATGCGACTCGTCGAGATGATCATGCCACAGCAGCGCCGCCGCCTTGGCCAAGCCGGCCGACTCGCCGCTCATGCCAAGCGCACCCACCGCTTGGCCAAGCACCGCGCTTGGCCGCGCGGACGAACGCACCGCCGAGCCAAGCCCCGGTAGGTCTCCAGTGTCGATCGCCTGCATGAACGCAGTGAAGGCCAGGTTACTTGGCTGGCTCACTTTGTGGTTTCTTCGGCTCGGCGCTTTCCGTGGCGACATCGTTCGCTGTGAAAAGTTTGCCGACCTCCTCCACCGCCTTGTACGCCCCGATGAATATCATGCAGGAGGCGGCCAGCACCAGAAACCCCTTCCAAACAAGGCCCGGATGCAGCCGCCGATCCACCCGCGTCAGCAATAAATAAATGGACGCCAACGCCAAAAACGGCAGCAATGCTCCCTGCGCAAACGCCCCCATAAACACCAGCGTGACCGGTTTGCCGAACAGGGCGAAAATCACAAACGACAGCACCAGCAACACCACGCAGCCGACTTTCACCATCGCGTGGCGCTCGTCGTCTGATGCGTACTGCCGGATGCCGAAGACCGGCACGGCATCGGCAAAAAGCCGAGCGTTGGCCGCCGTGGCTCCGAACACGGTTGAAAACAAAACGCAGAAGCAACCGACTTTGAACAACCCCGCGCCGGTAGGCCCGAAGGCGGTCTCGTACATTTTCGACAGCGTGTCAACCATGCCCTCGTCGCCGACCTCGAGGCCGGCGCTGTGCAGCGTCGCCGCACCGAGCAGGTAAAACGCCACTGTCGCGCTAGTGTAAATGGCGCACGACACCCACGCGTCCCAGCGCATCACGTTGAGCCAGCCCTGCGCGCGGTCTAACCAGCCGGCGGTGTTGTCGTTGTTGCCGGTGAACCTGGCGTAGCCTTTCTCGAGGCACCAGTACGGATAATAAATCAACTCCGACGTGCCGACGCCGATGATGGCAAACGCGCCGAATGCGGTCGAAAAATCTTCCGGCATCGAAAACTTCAGTCCGTTGGCGATGTCGCTGCCGCTGATGGCAAATTCCGTGAATTGCAGCGAACCAAGCGCCACACCTGTAAAGAGCGCGAATAGCACCACCATGCCGATGCACACACCCTCCACCAGCCGGTACCTGCCCGAGAGCAGCAGCGCGATGCAGGCCAGCGCCACCGCGGCAATCAGCGCGAGATGCCAGCCGGAGTCGGCACTCACCATCAGGCTCGCGATGCCCCCCATCATTCCGGCCACCTGCATCGTCGAGCCGATGTACATGACCACCCAAAACCAAACCATCCATGAGACGCGCAGTCGCGGCCCCGGCACGCTGTCCATCGCCTCGAGCGTTGTCTTGCCGTTGGTCACCGTGTAGCGGCCCAGCTCGATTTGAACAAATACCTTGATCAAACAGCCGAGGATGATGAACCACAGCATGGTGAAACCGACCTCGGAAGCCAGCGCCGGCGTGGCGATTAGTTCGCCGGAGCCGACGATGGTCGCGGTGATGATCAGCCCCGGGCCAAGGTGCTTGATGATGCCCCGGAGGGTGGTGGGTGCGGGCTTGGTTTCCATGGAAGTGGGTGGTGGTTGATCTTGGCCAAGCGGTTCAGTCCAGCTTGGCCGGTTTCAAAACAATTTTGCGAATAGCCACCGGGCCGTGGTCGCCCTGGAGCATCACCGGGCCGGTGGGTTTTTCGTCGTTGAAACCGGCGGAGCGCGTCGGGCCGGTCACCTCGACGTTATGGTGGATCAACCGACCGTTGTGGATCACTTTGACAAAACGGGCGTTCTCGATTTTTTTGCCGCTTTTATCAAAGCGTGGCGCGCGGAACGTGACGATAAATTTTTGCCACTCGCCCGGCAGCTTGCTAGCGTTCATCATCGGGGCAGCGCCCCCGAAGCCCTTGCCGTTGGCCCAACGCTGGTAGATGCCGCCATTGTCGCCGTGGGTCAACTTAGCCTTCCCGTGGCTATCGAGAATCTGAATCTCGTATCGGCCCTGAAAATAAATCCCGGAGTTCGATCCCCGCGGTACCATGAACTCAACGGCCGCCATCACGTCGCCGTGCTCGTGTTTGCTGAACACGTTGCCAGTGCGGCCCTTGTCGCCGTTGACGAGCAAGCCCTTGCCCTCGGTCAGCGTGAACGCCTTTGGGTTGTCCTGTGACGGAGTGGCGCCCCTCACCAGCTTCCAGTCGCCAAGCGGCGCGCGCCAGCCAGCCAGCGACTTGCCGTTGCTAACGGTGATACTCGTATTGGCCGGTGGCGGTGGCGGGGCCAGTTGCGCCTGCGCCTGGCCCAGCGCGAGCAGGCCGCCCAAAAGCAGCAGGCCGCTCTTGGCCCAGCGCGACGACTCACTTGTGATGACAAAAAAACTCATGCGGCTACGGGGCAGGATAGTATCGGGACAGCCGCCCGGCCGCAAAGCTATTCCCTCTGCCAAGCGTTGTAGCAGTCCTTTTGGCATCACTGTTGCTTTTGTTTTTTTGAAAATTTGGCTTGCAAAGGCGGTGTCAAAAAATAGCCTCTGTTCCTGCCCCGTCCTGTGACGGGCAATTCAGTATAGTCTATATGATAAACCACAGCATCGGGGGCACGCTTTGAGTCGCCCCAAAGGCGGAAGGCGCCCATTCCGGGCACCACGGACGCGAGTAAACGGCAGGATTCGAGCCCGGGAGGTTCGGCTCCTAATGGATGATGGACAACAACTGGGGGTGTTTTCCCTTCAGGACGCCATGCGGAAAGCCAAGGAACTGCGGCTGGACTTGGTGGAGATTTCACCCAACGCCATCCCGCCCGTTTGCCGGATAACGGACTACGGGAGATATTCCTACGAGCAGAAGAAACTTGGCAAGGAGCAGAAAAAGGCTACAGTCACGGTCAAGATTAAGGAGATCCAGCTGCGTCCGAACATCGATCCGCACGATTTCACCTTCAAGCTGAATCACGCGATCGACTTCCTCTGCGAAGGCATGAAGGTAAAAGTGGTACTGCGTTTCCGCGGCAAGGAACTTCGCACGAAACACATCGGCGTACAGACCATCGAGGCGTTCATCGAGAAGATCAAGCCGTGGGGAAGTTGTGACACCAAACCGCGCGAAGCCGGCCGAAGTGTCATCGTCCTCATCAACCCGCAGCCTAAGGACCAACGAGCGCCTCACCCGAATCCTGATGAGCAAGCCGTGGAGGTGGCCTACGAAGAAATCCGACACGTCGAAGGCGCGGATATCAAAAAGCCCAACAACAGTTTTCGTAAACAGGCGCTCGACAGTACCAAGCTCCCGGCGAAAACCTAACCTGGCAACACGCCGCGTTTCTCGAGCATCTCCGCCATCACGCGGTCCATCATCAACTCCGCCAACGGCTGGGTGGCGTCGTCGAGAGTGCCGTTGGCTTCCTTCAACTCGGCAGCCGTCACGGCTTCGTCACTCCCCCACTTAGCCAACAGCGACTCCACCGCAGCCAGCGCCGACTCGATCGCCCCGCGCTGATCATCTGCCAACTCGCCGCCGAACGACTCCAGCCCCTTGCAAGTGGCGGCCTTCGTCTGCTCGGCGCGCAACTTGGCCTCGATCCAGCGCCGTTCCTCGATGTCGTCGAACGCGTGCTCTACCGATTCCTCGATCATTTGCTGCACCTCGGCGTCATCGACCTCCACGGCGGAAGCCATCTCGACGACCTTCTCGTTGCCGGTTTTGATATCGCGCGCGAGCACATGCAAAATTCCGTCAGCGTCGATCTCAAACTGCACGCCGACCTTAGCTACACCCTTGGGCTGCGGCTCGGACTCCAATGTGAACCGTCCCAGGCTCCAGTTGTCCGTCGCCTTTTCACGCTCACCCTGCAGCACGTGGATGAGCACTTCCTTTTGGTAGTCGGCCACCGTCGTGAACGCCTCGCCACGCTTCACTGGGATCGTCGTGTTGCGTGGGATGATCACGTTCATCAACCCACCGAACGTCTCAATGCCCAGCGAGAGTGGCGTCACATCGAGCAACAGCATACCGCTGTAGTCGCCGGACAAAATCCCCGCCTGAATCGCCGCGCCCATCGCGATTGCATCGTCAGGATTCTGCGACGTGTTCAACTCCGGCCCACTGTCGCCACACCCGAACACCTCTGAGGCAAACTCACGCACGAGCGGCATCCGCGTCTGTCCGCCAACGAGGATCACTTGATCGAGATCGCCAATGGCCAAGCCGGCGTCGGCGAGCGCCTTGAGGCAATACTCGCGCGTGCGCACCACGATCGGCTTGGCCAAGCGCTCGAGCTGTTCGCGCGTCAGCGTGTATTCAAAACTAAACTCCGGCGCTAAAAACGGTAGCGCGATGGCAATCTCGTTTTCCGTGGACAACCGCGCCTTGGCCTCCTCCGCTGCCTCGGCCAACCGCGCCCAAATCGCGGGGTCAGTGGCGGCGCTTGGCCCGCCCGCTTGGCCAATCTTCTCGGCCAAATGCTCGATCATCACGCGGTCGATGTCGTCGCCGCCCAGCTGCGTGTTGCCGCAGGTGGCCAGCACTTGAAACACGCCCTCGTTCAACTCGAGAATCGAGAGGTCGAACGTCCCGCCGCCGAAATCGTACACGGCTACTTTCGATTTTTCCTTCAGCGAGCCCAGACCGTAGGCCAGCGCGGCGGCGGTCGGCTCGTTGATGATGCGCTCAACCCGCAACCCGGCCAACTCGCCGGCATTGCGCGTGGCGTTGCGCTGGGCGTCGTTGAAATAGGCCGGCACCGTGATCACCGCCGCCTCGGGCCGGTCGATCATCCCCTCGGCAGCAATCGTCCGGAGCGCCTTGAGAATCTCGGCGGACAACTCCTCCGGAGACCAGTCGCGACCGTGCAACGGCACCGCCACCGGTCCGCTGCCCTCGGCGCGAATGGCGTACACCGTCGCGGCGGCGGTTGAATCCACCTCGTCGCCCCGGCGTCCCATGAACCGCTTTATGGACGTGACCGTCGTCTCCGGGTGCGCCACCCGCCCGCGCTTGGCCTCCCAGCCGACCACCGGTTCGCCGTCCGCCGAGACGCGCACCACCGACGGCGTCAGCCGCCGCCCCTGGCCGTCCGCCAGCACCAGCGGAATGCCGGACTCCACAATCGCCACCAGCGAGTTGGTCGTGCCAAGGTCAATACCAATAATCTTACCCACCGCCCAAAACCTGCCACGCCGCCACCGCCCCGGCACGCCAATTCACCCGCCTACGCTCCGGCGTTGGCTTGCGCTTGGCCAAGCGTTAACGTTGCTGCCGATGCGTTGGGGTTGTCATTTGGGTTTTGTGCTGCTGCTGACTGGGTGTGCCAGTTACGAGAGCCAGACCGGGGCGTTTCGCGGGGCGTGGAACGGCGGCAGCACCGGCCAAGCCGTGCAGATCGCCAGCCGGGAAGCCGGAAAACGTAGCGACTCGCGGGATGCCGTGGTGTGGTTTCTCGAGCAAGGCGCGGCGCTCCGGGCCGCCGGCCAGTTCGCGGCCAGCAACCACGCGTTCGCGCAGGCGGAAAAACGGATTGCGTTTTACGACCGTCAGGCCAAGTTGCGGCTATCGAGGGAGGCCACCGGACTGCTGACCAACCTGGCTGCATTGCCGTACGAGGGGCGCGGCTACGATCGGGTGATGCTAAACACGTACCAAGCGCTGAATTATTTGCAGCTTGGTCAAGCAGAGACCGCGCTTGTCGAGCTGCGCCAGGCGCACGCCGAGCAGGATGCCGAAGTCGTCCGCAACGCCCGCCGCATCGTCGCCGCCCGCAAGTCCGCCGGGGAATTCGAGCGGGCCATCCGAGGCGCGAAGCTCGACGAGCTTAAGCCGGACATCGCGCTGGACTACGGCGCGTTCGTCAACCCGTTCACCGATTTTTTGCACGCGCTCTGCCTGTGGAGCATTGCGGCCGACGGCCGGGAGAATGCGCTCGTCTCGCTCCGGCGCATTCACTCGACGCTGGGCGGGCCGGGGTTTCTAGCCGACGAGATCGGGATGGTCGACCGCATCCTCGGCGGCGCGAAGCATCCCGACCTGACGTACGTCATCTTCGAGACTGGCGTGGCGCCGATCCGCCGCGAGGTTCGGCTCGACGTGCCGTTGTTCGACAAAAACGTGCCGTACGTCGCGGCGGCGTTCCCCCGGCTCAAGCGCAGGGGTCGCTCCACTCACGCTCACGTTGCCATCGGCGGGACCAAGCGAGAAGCCACGCTGATCTGCGACATGGACGCCGTGGTCGCCCGCGACTTTCGCACCGGGCTGCCGGCGGTGATTTTCCGCACGCTGGCCGCCTCCGCCGCCAAGGCTGCCGTGGCAAAAAAAGCCCGGGAGGAAGCCGGCGATCTCGGGGTCATCGCTGGTTTTTTGTACCAAGCCGCTGGCGCGCAGGCCGATCTCCGCACGTGGACCACGCTGCCAAAGGAGTTCCGTGTTTGCCGTGTCGAGACTCCGGGCGACCGCAAGCTGGCGCTGCTCGTTGGCCCGCAAAAAAGCGAGGTCACGGTGAATACCGGCCGCGTGAACGTGGTCTGTGTCAAGAGCTTCATGGCGGGAGCGCCCTTGAAGATTCAGCAATTTCGGCTAAAATAAACGGCAGACATGAAACCGCTTGTAAAACTCATCACCGCCGCCGTGCTGCCAACGCTCGCGCTGGGCTGTGCCACGGCCAAGTACGTCGATCACAATGGACGCGACAGCATCGTCAACGTGGGCCAAATCAACACGCAGGACTGGATTCGCGTGGCCGACGAACTGACGCAGTCGTTGCTGCTCTCCGGCGCGATTCAGTCAGTCGCCGGCAAGCCCAAGGTGATGATGATTGGCCGCATCAAAAACAACACTACGCAGCACATCGACACCGACAGTTTGATGAAAAAAATCCGTGTGACCCTGAACAAGGGAGGCCGCGCGCTAACAACCACGGCCGTCGGCCTCGACGGCCCGGAGGACGAGTCGTCCAAAGCGGTGCGCGAGTTGCGAGCCGACGACGAGTTCAACCAGGCGACCATCCCCGGCAAGGGCAACCTCGTCTCGCCCGACTACAGCCTGTCCGGCAAGATTATCCAAAACAACGCCCGCGCCAGGCGTAGTTTGCTACCAACAATCCGGCAGTCCGAGTTTGCCTTCCAACTTTCGCTGACCGACCTCAAGACCGGCCTGGCCGTCTGGGAGGAGGAAAAGCTCATCGTCAAGCAGGGCTCCCGCGCCGCTGTCGGCTGGTAGGCCAAACTCTTTGCCAAGCGCAAAAAACTTTCCGAAACCCCAGCTCGCGGTGATACTCCGCGTGCCTTCGGGGCATCATTATGGATTGGCATTTCCGTTCACGCTCACACCACTGCGACGACTGCGAAGCGGCGTTCGAGGACAAACAACCGTACCACACGATTCTCTTTCGCGGCATGGAGAGCCTCGAGCGGCGAGACATCTGTCCTGGTTGCTGGGAGCAAAAACACAAGACTGAGCCCGGCGCGATGGGCGGCTATATCTCCCATTGGCAGGGTGTATACGAGGTGCCTCCTCCTCCGCCGCCCGAGGCCATTCAAAAGGACAACGCCGAGACGCTGCTCAAAAAGCTGATCGAGCTAAACGACCCCGATCACACGGAGGCCTGTTTCATTCTCGCCGTGATGCTCGAGCGCAAGCGCGTCATCAAAAACAAGGATCAGATTCGCAACGAGGACGGCGGCCGTATGTTGATCTACGAGCATGCAAAGTCTGGCGACGTCTTCACTATCCTTGATCCCGCGCTGAAGCTGGCCGAGCTTGGCGACGTGCAGGCCAAAGTCGCCGAGTTGCTCGAGTTCGGTCTCAACCCGCCCGCAGATGACGAAGCCACCGGGGACCCCGAACCGGTCGCCGCGGCCGTGGACGAATCGTGAACCCAAAGCGTGGCTGACTTGAAGGCAATACAGCAGACGCTCGGTCACGAGTTTCGTGACGTGAGCCTGTTGCAGCTTGCCATCACGCATCCCTCGGCGTCCGGCAACCAATCGAAGCCGTCCGATGACAACCAGCGGATGGAATTTCTCGGCGACGCTATTTTGCAGGCGGTGATCTCCGAGGCGCTTTACCGGCTTCATCCCGAAAAGGACGAAGGCCACCTGACCAAGGCCCGCGCCAGATTGGTCAACGGCACGTCGCTGGCGGCCAAGGCGGATGCGCTTAGCCTCGGGCAGCACCTCGTCCTGGGCCGGGGCCAACAATCCGACTTTGCGCGGGGAAAGGACTCCGCGCTGGAGGATGTCTTTGAAGCGCTGGTCGCCGCGCTCTATCTCGACGGCGGGCTGGACGCTGCAAGTGGCTTTGTCCGGCGGGTTTTTGAGGATGAACTCGCCCACCCGGACAGCATCGCCGTAATCGAAAATCCCAAAGGCGAGTTGCAGGAATATTTCCAGGGCATCACAGGCGTATCGCCGACGTACGAACTGCTCAGTACTTCCGGCCCGGCTCACGCCCGGGAGTTCGAGGTCACCGTCCTTCAAGCAGGAAAAGAACTGGGACGCGGCACCGGCAGCAGCAAAAAGGAAGCCGAGTCGCAGGCCGCCTCGGCCGCTTTGGCCAAGCTAGCGCAGAAGTAGCCGCTGTCAGGCGATCTGGTCGAAGTCGAGCGCGATATCGACCGACGGCGCGGAGTGGGTCAGCGCGCCGACCGAGATAAAGTTCACTCCCGTCCCGGCGATTTCGCGGACCGTCTCCAGCGTCACGCCGCCGCTGGCCTCGGTCTCAGAACGGCCATCAATCAGCTCGATGGCTTCCCGGATTTGGTCGCAGCTCATGTTGTCAAGCAGGACGATGTCCGCGCCGGCTTCCACCGCCGCCTGGACCTGCTCGAGCGTGTCTGCCTCGACCTCAATTTTCAATTCTGGCGACGCCTCGCGTGCCAGCGCCACTGCCTTGGGGATGTCGCCATCGAGTGCGGCGAGATGGTTGTCCTTGATCATCACCTGGTCGTAAAGCCCAACCCGGTGATTCGTGCCACCGCCGCAGGCCACGGCGTATTTCTCCAGCGAGCGCCAGCCGGGAGTCGTCTTTCGTGTGTCGAGAATCTGCACCCCAGTGCCGGCGACCTGCTCGACAAACTGCGCAGTGAGTGTGGCCACGCCGGCCAGGCGCTGGACGAAATTGAGGGCGGTTCGCTCCGCCGTGAGCAATGCTCGGGTCGGCCCCTGCACACGCAGCAACGCTTGACCAAGCCCGCCCAGTTGGCCGTCGAAAATCTCGATGCCAAACTCGACGCGTTCATCAACCTCCTGAAACGCGGCCAGGGCGAGATCGACCCCGGCCATGACCAGCGGATCGCGAGCGACCATCACCGCCATCGCGAACGAGTCCTTGGGTACCAGGGCCAGGGTGGTCGCGTCGCCGCTGCCGATGTCCTCGGCCAGGGCGGCCTTGACCAGCGGTAGGTAATCGTCTGGCTTGAGCGCATCCAGCATCGGCAAAAGTCTTGGCTAAGTGAGCCCCGGATTGAAGCTTAAACCGTTTTTTCTTCCCAAGCGGCAAGCGTTGCCTGAGAGTTTTCGAATGCCCTTGGTTAAAAATACTATCGCCCGACTGACACTTGTCTGTGGGATGTTGCTGAGCGCTGCTATTGCGGCGGATCACGACTCGTCGCGTTGGGAAAAGTATATCGACCGTTTCGAGGCCGCTGACAAAAAAAAGCTGCCCGAGCCGGGCGGTGTCCTGTTCATCGGCAGCTCGAGTATCCGGATGTGGAAAACACTCAAAAAGGATTTCGCTGGTTTTTCGGTTATCAACCGGGGCTTCGGCGGTTCGCAGATTGCCGACTCGACCCACTTTGCCGAACGCATCTTGCATCCGTACAAACCAAGGCAGATCGTCCTCTACGCCGGTGATAACGACGTGAACGCAGGCAAGTCGCCGGAGACGGTGCTGGCTGATTTTCAGCAATTCGTGAAGACGGTGCACGCCAAGTTGCCTGAGGCGCGCATCTCGTTCATCGCCATCAAGCCCAGCCTCAGCCGCTGGAAGCTCTCTGAGAAGATGGTCAAGGCCAACGCGCTTGTGCGCAGCGACTGCGCCAAGAGCAAGCGGCTCGATTACATCGACATTTGGCAACCGATGCTTGGTGGCGACGGCAAGCCCATGCCGGATCTGTTCCTCGGCGATGGCCTACACCTCAACGCCAAGGGCTACGCGCTGTGGACTTCCCTCGTGAAGCCGCGCTTGGCCAAGCGCGAGTAGTTTTCGCCGTTTGGCAAGGCGGGGCGCTCCTGCTATATTGGCCGTGATGCCGAGTGAGCATTCGATAACCACCGACGCTACGATCCCGCTGCATGACGCGCAAAGCACGCCGGACACCCGAGAGCTGCCGATTGACAAAGTCGGCGTCCGCGGCCTGCGCTTCCCGATCCAGGTGCGGGATCGCGCCCACGTAGCGCAAAACACGATCGCCACGGTCGGCTTGTTCGTGGATTTGCCGATGGAGTTCAAGGGCACGCACATGAGCCGGTTCATCGAGGTGCTGCATTTGCACGGCGGGATGATCCACGTCGAGAACATCCCCGACCTGCTCGCCCGGATGCAGGAGCGGCTCAAGGCCAACACCTCGCACCTTGAGATGGAGTTCCCGTACTTCATCACCAAGAAAGCCCCTGCCACCGGGCTCGAGGGGCTGATGGACTACACCGTGCGATTCGAGGCAAACGCCAGCGGCAGTGACATTGATTTTGTGATGACCCTGCGCGTGGCGGTGACAACTCTTTGCCCCTGCTCGAAGGCGATCAGCCAGTACGGCGCGCATAACCAGCGCGGCGAAGTCACGGTGGCAATCCGCTCGTCAGAGACGGTGTGGATCGAGGATTTGATCGCGCTTATTGAGCAGTCGGCCAGCAGCGAACTGTACTCGCTGCTCAAGCGTCCCGACGAAAAGGCGGTAACCGAGCGGGCCTACGAAAACCCAGTTTTCGTCGAGGATCTTGTCCGCAATGTGGTGCTCAAGCTCAAGGCGCACGAGCACGTCACGTGGTACCGGGTCGAGGCCGAGAACTTCGAGAGTATCCACAACCACAACGCCTACGCCTGCATCGAGAAGGGCTAAGATGCTGAAACGGTTTTTCATTGTGCTGGCCATCGGCTTGGCCTCCCCTCATTTGTCGGCACAAGTCAACGTCCCGCTTGAGGCGCTCAAGCGGCTCAAAGACATCGACCTCGACGCCAACCCGGCGATCAAAAAAGTGGTGCTCGACCTTCTCAAGGCGTCGCACGGCCAGGCGGCGTTCGTCGAGATCGTCCGCGATTTTAAGCTGCGCGGCCACGAGGCAGAGCTGCTCCGGTACGCGCAGGCGCATCCCAACGACTCGACAGGCGTCGAGGCGATCCGCCTGTTGCTGAACGCCGCCGAATTTAAGCTGATCCGCGCCGCCATCGACGGGGAGCATGCCGCCGACACCGTCGCCGCGCTGGCCAACGCGCAGGCACCCGAGGCCGGGCCGGTGTTGCTGCGCCTAGCCAAGGACGCCAAAAAGCCGCTGGCTCTGCGCACGATCGCCGTCAACGGGCTGGCCAAGGCCAAGACCGGCGCAAAAGAACTTTTGACCGAGGCCAAGGCTGGGCGACTCCCGGCGGATCTCAACTTCGCCGCGGGCAACGCACTGCGTGGCGTACGCTGGAAAAACCTCCGCGAACAGGCGACCAAGCTCTTCCCGCCGCCGCAGGGACTTGGCCAGGCGCTGCCCTCCTTGGCCAAACTCGTCGCGATGAAGGGCGACATCGCCAACGGCGAAAAGATTTTTTTTCGTCCGCAAAGTACCTGCGCAACTTGCCACCAGATCAACGGCAGGGGCATCGACTTCGGCCCAAAACTTTCCGGCATCGGCACCAAGCTCGGCCGCAAGGCGTTGCTTCTCTCCATCCTCGACCCCAGCGCCGGCATCCCGGTCGGCTACGAAGCGTGGCTGTTAAAAACGAAAAACGGCGCCGAGGCCCTGGGCATCATCACCAGCCAGACCGACGACGAGTTGACCCTCAAGTTGCCCGGCGGAATTTCCATCGCCTACAAAACAGCGGACATTGCTAAGCGCACGCAGTTGCCGATCAGCATCATGCCGCCGGGCCTGCAGGCGATGATGACGCCGCAGGAATTGGTGGACATGATCACCTATCTGCACAGCCTCAAGCAGGCCAAGCCGTAGTCGGCGTCTTTACAAACAGTCGGAGCTTGGCCAGGCTCCCCGCATGAAAACCATTCGCCTGGCCATGACCGCATTGGCCACTTTTTTTGTCGCTGACATGGCTCACTCCGCCCCGCTCACTTTCAAGGCCCGCTCGCAGTCGCTCTCGGCGACCAGCGGCGGCAAATACAAACCGGTCGAGACTGAGGTCACTTGGGAGGCCTCAAAGACAGCCGTGGTGATCGTGGACATGTGGGACGATCACTGGTGTCCGAACGCCGCCAAGCGCGTCACCGAAATGGCCAAGCCGATGAACGAACTGCTCCGCTTGGCCCGCGATAAGGGATTACTCATCATCCATGCACCCAGTTCAACGGTTGATTTTTACGAGGACACACCGGCGCGCAAACGGGCCAAGGACGCCCCGTCCGCCAAGCCGCCGGTGTCGCTCTCGAAGGACGTCCGCTGGGGCACCAACTGGTGCTGGCCAAACAAGTCCCGCGAGCCGGATCTCCCGATCGACGACATCGACATGGGTTGCGACTGCGAAGAGGAATACCCGATCCGCGAGGCGTGGACGCGGCAGATCGACCTCATCGAGATCGACGCCGAGCGTGACGCCATCACCGACAACGGGCAGGAGGCGTACAACCTGCTCGCGCAGCACAGCATCGACAACGTCATCCTCATGGGCGTACACCTCAACATGTGCGTGCTTGGCCGCCCGGTCGGTATCCGCCAAATGGTCACCGTCGGCAAAAACGTCGTCCTCATGCGCGACATGACCGACACGATGTACAACCCGAAAAAGCGACCGTTCGTCAGCCACTTCGCCGGCACCGAACTAGTCGTACAACACGTCGAGAAATTCTGGTGCCCCTCCATCACCAGCACCGCACTCACCGGCAAGGCCCCGTTCCGTTTCAAGAACGACCCGCGCAAGTAACCGGTTGCGGCTTGAAACTCAGGGCTTGAAATCAAGCCGGAGTTCGTTACGTTCGCGCCCCGTTTATCGCAAAAACGGAACCCCAATCATGCCTTCAGGAAATGATCTTCGCAGAGGAATGGCCGTCAAGCACAAGGGCGAGGTAGCCGTCGTGCTGGAGTGCCACCATCGCACGCCGCCAAAGACGCGTGCGTTTGTACAGGCCACGCTGCGCAGCATTCGCACGGGAAAATCGTTCGACACTCGATTCAGTTCCACAGAGAAAGTCGACGTGATTCCGCTCAACCGCCGCAAGATGGAGTACAGCTATCGCGACGGCGAAGACTTCGTTTTCACCGATCCGGAAACATACGAACCTGAGACAATAATACCGGAGCTGGTCGGCGATGCGGTAGATTACATGGTCGAGAACTGCGAGGTCGAGATCACGTTCATCGAGGGCAACCCAGCCGTGCTGGAACTGCCGTCGAGCGTGGTGCTCACCGTGACCGATGCCCCGGAAGGGGTGAAAGGCGACTCCACAACGAACGTGATGAAAACCGTCACCCTCGAGACCGGGAAGACCGTCCAGGCGCCACTCTTCATCAAGAACGGCGAGCGGCTGAAAATAGACACGCGTGAAGGAAAATACATGGAGCGCGTGAACAAATAGTTCACCGCAAACGATATTATTTTGTGAGCGCCCCGCTTGGCCAAGCGGAGCGTTTTTTTTGTCAAAACCCCGGCTCGAGCCTTGGGCGAAATTTATATTTTTTGGCCAGTGCCTGTACACTTCGGAGCGACTTCATGCCGCCGGTGCAAGACGGATCGGAGAGACAGGCGGCGGCGGCGCAGACCGCTGTCTCGAGGCACTTGGCCAAGTCCCATTCCTCGTGCAGGCCAAGCAGCATGCCGGTGCAGAAGGCATCCCCCGCCCCGGCCGCTCCAACGATGTCCTTTGCCGGGATTCGCAGTGAGGATTGCAGCACGTCCTCACCTTTTCGCGTGCGCACGAATCCGCCCTCCGGAAAGTGAATCACTACAAGCTCGCCGACGCCCATCTGCAACAACGCACCGGCGGCGTGCCGAAGCGCCACGGTGTCCAGCTTGCCGTCGTCCTGCCGTATCTTGAAGCCGACCGTCTTGCCGGCCTCGATTTCGTTCAGGATGCAGTAGTCGGTGTACTGCAGTGCGGGCGTGACAATCTTGGCGAAGCGGTCGCTGTCCTCGCTCACGGCGTCGATGCTCGTCCGCAGCCCGGCCGCCTGCGCGGCCGCTAGAAGCTTGGCCGCCTTTGTGCCGTGATTTTTGTCGGCGCTATCCATCTCGTCGAGCAGGAGCAGGTAGCCCAAGTGAAAAAAACGGGCCTTGGTTTTTTTGAAGTCGATATCGGTGCCGCCCCAGAGCGCGTTGGCGCCGCGGTTGTGAAAAAACGTCCGGTTGCCGCCCTTGGTCTCGGTCATGACATCGGTGTAGGAGGTCGGGGCATCGGCGGTGGCCTTGAGGAGCTTGGTCTCGATCTTGTGGCTGGCGCAGTCCGCAAGGATCAGGTCGCCGAAAGCGTCTTTGCCGACCAGGCCGGCGGCGGCGAGCGGGATGTCAGCGCCGAGCTTGGCCAGGTTGATGAGCAGGTTGTACGGCGAACCGCCGGTGCCGGTGACCGTGGCCCCGTTGATGTTGGCCAATTGCTCTCGCTGGGGGTAAACATCGATCATCTTCACCTGATCGATGATCCAGTTTCCACCAGCCAGAATCCCGGATCGCTTGGGAGCTTTTTTTGCAGCGGACATTGGAAATGCGAACCCTGCCAACAACACCGCTCGAAGGCGAGTCTGGAATTGCGGTTAAATCAGCTCCAGAAAGGAAGCATCGACCTTGATCGCGGCAGCTTGGCCAATGAAATCAAGTCGCAGCAGCACGGTGGTCATCCCGAACCGATCTTCCACCCAGCCCTCCTGACCCTGCAGCGAGCCGGACTTGATCATTACTCGGTTTCCCTTCCCGATCATTGGCTCGACTCGGATATCCAGATTTTGATCAAGCGCAAATAGGATGTCGCTCAGCTGCTCCTTGAACTCCTCCTGATTATGACTTCTAGCATATTGGCGACGTAGTTGCTCTGGATCGCCACTTCTCTTGTTTTTCGGTTTAGCTGAAGAAAAACGTAGCCGGGGAAAAGCGGCTTTTGGAACGTAACCACCTTGCCGCGATATTTCTTTGTGCTGCTGTAAGTCGGGAGGGTGGTGGAGAAGTTGTAGATTTTGCCGTGCTCAACGAGCTTTTTTTCGCAGCGCGGCCGCACGTGGGCCACGTACCAGTCCAACTCCGCGTCCTGAGGTGCCTGAGCGTCATCCGTGACCTCCGTGAGCTGCTCCATCTCGGCGCGGACTTTATCGAAACTACACGGCCAAAACAACGGCGTAATTGCGCTTGCCTCGGCGCAACAGAAGGTATTTGCCAAATAACAAGTCGACGGTCTTCAGCTTGTGCTGGTCGTCGTCGATTCGACTGCTGTTCACGTACACACCGCCACCCTTGATGTCCTTGCGCGACTGGCCACGCGACTGGGCCAAACCGGCCTCGTGCAGCAACTCCGGCAGCCAAAGCCCCTCGCCGCCGAAACGATCCAACGCCACCTCGTGCGTCGGCACCTCACCGGCAATCTCCCGGAACGTCGCCTCAGTGATCCCGTCCAGCGTACCGCCGAACAGAATCTCGCTGGCCCGGATAGCCTCGCTGGCGGCCTCTTCGCCGTGGACAAGCACGGTGGCCTCCCTGGCCAAGGCCTTGTGCGCGACGCGAGCATGCGGCTGCTCCGCGTGCTGCCTGGCCAAGGCCTCGATCTCGTCGCGAGGGAGGAAGGTGAAAAAATTCAGGTACCGAACCACGTCACGATCATCGACGCGCACCCAGTATTGGTAAAACTGGTAGATACTCGTGCGGGCCACATCCAACCATACGGCGCCGGCCTCCGTCTTGCCAAACTTGGTGCCGTCCGAATTGGTAATCAGAGGCATGGTCAAGCCGTAGGCTTGACCGTTCTGCCGGCGGTGGATGAGGTCGATGCCGGCGGTGATATTTCCCCACTGGTCACTGCCGCCGATCTGCAGTTCGCACTCGTTCTGCTTGTATAGGTGGTCGAAGTCGAGCGCCTGCAGTATCATGTAGCTGAACTCGGTAAAGCTGATGCCGACATCGCGATTCTCCATCCGCGCACGCACGCTCTCCTTGGCCACCATGGCGTTGACCTTGAAATGCTTGCCGACGTCACGCAGCACGTCAAGGAACGAGAGCGGAGCAGTCCAGTCGGCGTTATCAACGAGCAACGCCGCGTTGGCCTCGCTGTCAAAATCCAGAAAACTGGCCAACTGTTTCTTGACTCCCACAATATTGGCATTGAGCTGCTCGTGGGTGAGCAACTGGCGCTCGGCGCTCTTGCCGCTGGGGTCACCGATTGAGCCGGTCGCGCCGCCGGCGACGACGATCGGCTTGTGGCCGAACTGCTGGAAGCGGCGCAGCGCTAGCAACGGCACAAGGCTGCCGATGTGCAGACTGTCGGCTGTGGGGTCGAACCCGCAGTACAGAGTCACGGCCCCTTTGGCCAGGCGCTGTGAAAGCCCCTCCCGATCCGTGCAGTCGGAGATTAGTCCACGCCATTCCAGTTCCTCCATGATGCCCATAAAACGGGGCTTATTATGGCCGCTTGGCCACTGAAAGTCGAGAGCCGACCGCTTGGACAAGCGCTTGTCCAACAAAAAACCGGGCAGGAAAACCTGCCCGGTTGCAAAACAATTTGAAGCGTCGGCTTACTCGCTCGGTTTGGCTTCGTCAGCCTTGGCTTCCGCTTCGGCAGGAGCTTCCTCTGCTGTTTCAGCGGGAGACTCCTCTCTCTCGGTCAGGGGCTCAGTCTCTGCGGGAGCCTCGGGCTCTTCGGCAGCGCTGGCTTCCTCTTTTACGGGAGCCTCCTCTTTTGCGGGAGCCTCCTCTTTTGTCTTGGTGGCCGCAGCCTTACTCTCCCCTTCGTCATCGCCGAAGGTGTCAAAGGCATGTTGCAACGCCACCAGGTCTTCGCCCGGCTTGAGGGCGTCGAGCACGGCTTCCTCCTCCTTGAGCTGTTCCTGGGAGTAGTTGGCCGCCTTGATTGAAAGGCCAATGCGGCGATCCGACCGGTCGATCTTGATCACGCGGGCTGTCACTTCCTCGCCCACATTGAGGACGTCCTTGATCTTCTCGACCCGCTCCTCGCTGACTTGGCTGATATGCACCAAGCCGTCGATGTCGTGATCGAGCCCAACGAACGCTCCAAAGCTGGCGAGCTTGGAAACCTTGCCCTCGACGAGGTCGCCGATCTTGTACAGTTCGTCGATCTTGTCCCACGGATCATCGTCAAGCTGCTTGATGCCGACGGAGATGCGCTGGTTTTCCCGGTCGACCTCGAGCACCTGTGCCTCGACATCCATTCCTTTTTTTAACACCTCGGACGGGTGGTTGACCCTGCGGGTCCATGAGATGTCGGAAACGTGGATCATGGCGTCGAGCCCTTCCTCCAGCCCCATGAATGCCCCGTAACTGGTGAGGTTGCGAATCTTGCCGGACACCTTTGCGCCGACCTTGTATTTCTCCTCGGCTAGATCCCATGGGTTGGTGTCGAGCTGACGTATACCAAGGGAGATTTTCTGCTCGTCCTGGTTGATGCCAAGCACGACGGCCTCGATGTCCTCGCCGGCCGTGAGCACCTCGGAGGGCTTGTTAATGCGCTTGGTCCAGGACAATTCGCTGACGTGAACCAATCCCTCGACCCCGGGTTCCAACTCAATAAATGCGCCGTACGGCATGAGGTTGACCACCTTGCCGGCGACCTTGCCTCCGATAGGATATTTCTCCTCGATCTTGTCCCATGGATTGGCCTCTTTTTGTTTCAATCCAAGGCTGACGCGCTCGCTTTCCTTGTTGATGTCGAGCACGACCACCTCGAGCTCCTGGCCAGTCGCCAGCATTTGCGAGGGGTGCGTGATACGGCCCCAGCTCATGTCGGTGATGTGCAGCAGGCCGTCGAGGCCATTCAGGTCAATGAACGCACCGAAGTCGGTGAGATTCTTGACGGTGCCCTTGCGGATATCTCCCGGCATCATGTCATCCAGGAGCTTCGCGCGCTTGGCGGAACGTTCCTCCTCGATCAACTCGCGGCGGCTGAGCACGATGTTCTGCCGCTCAAGGTTGAGCTTCATCACCTTGAAATCGTAGGTGTTGCCGACGAAGACATCCAGATCCCGTGGCGTGATGATGTCGATCTGTGACGAGGGCAGGAAAGCCTCCACGCCGACGTTCACAATCAACCCGCCCTTGACCGCTGCCTTGACACGGCCCTTGATGCAGCCGCCTTCCTCGCAGATGGTTTTGATGTTGTCCCAGTTCTGCTTGAAAATGGCCTGCTCGTGCGACAGCTCGACCATGCCTTCGCGGTCCTCGAGGCGCACGATTTGCACGTCGACCACGTCGCCTAGCTTTAATTCCTCCTCGTCGTGATCGGAAAACTCGTTGCTCGGCACCGAGCCTTCGCTCTTGTAGCCGATGTCGATCATGACTTCCTTCTGACGAATCTCAATGACCGTCCCTTTGACTATTTGGCCGGCGACATAGCTGATTTGGCTCTGCGCCATGGCCTCTTCCATGGTTAATGACACTATATTATTTTATAAATGGGAGTAAGTTTCCCCGGAAAAACCGTTGGCTCGTGAAAGGCGTCCGAAGACGGAGCGAACGGGTTAAAGGTTGGTTACTCAGTTAACAATTGTTTCTCAGCTTCAAACGGGCTGCCCGCAATCACGGGGCCCAGCGGCGGGGCAACATACGCATGGCCAAGCCGATTGCAAGTGCCATTTGCCAGCAAATAACTGTTTATTCGATCGACTCCAAAGCGCGGCGGGCCTCGCGACGAACAAAGTCATAGCTGTCTTTTTGCAGCTTGCGGAGTTCCTCCTCTGCTGGCTTGGCGTTTTTGCCGGCACGTCTCAACGCCTGACAGGCGAAAAAACGTACCAGCGGCTCCTCGTTGTGGAGAATAGAAATGTAGAGTTGCACGTCGCGCACACGGATTTTTCGCAACGCCTTCATCGTGACCTGCCGGTCGTCGGTCGTGTCAAACCGGGCGAAGAGGGCCGGGCCGGCCGGCCGGGCATCTGAGCCCAGTTCACCCAACTCGAGAATGGCCGTGTGCCTAACCGACGACGCCTTGTCGCCCAGCTTGTCCTGAAGTGCGTTGAGCAGCCTGCCCTTGTCAGACTCCACCTTGGCCAGCGCCTTCAACGCCGAGGTGCGGACCACTTCATTTTCGTGATTCAGGGCTGAATTAAGGGCGGGTAGCGCCGGTTTTGCGGAGGAGCCCAGTTTGGCCAATGCGCCAAACACGGTTGACTGCGTTTCGGCGTGCTCAACTTTAAGTACGTTCACCAGGCTGTTCACGGCCGAATCGGGCAGCCTCCGAAACCCCCCAAGGGAGACGACCACGGCCAGGCGCATCTCGGGGTTAGCACCGTCGAGAAACTTTACAAGCCGCTCGGCCAGGGCGGAGTCGTCGCTTTCCAGCTTGCCGATCGCCCGGATGGCGCTCAGCTGAACTGCGGCGTCCTTATCGTCGAGACTGTTGACCAGAGCGGTGGTTGCGCCCTTCGCGCTTGAGCCGAGGCTGGCAAGTGCATCCATCGCCGCCTGCCGAACGAGTGAGTTGGGGTCGCCCATGGCCGCCTGCAACCGAGGCATCAACGTGTTCGGTTTCGTCGATGAGGCAACGAGCGCACTGAGTGCCGCCCCACGGAATACCGCCTGTTCGTGTTCCAGCCATGGGAGGATCACCTGGCGTGTTGTGGGAGATTTGTCACCAATCTTTTGAAGTGCAACGAGCGACAACAACCCGGCTCCATTACCGGGATTTTCCTTCAACGAGTTCGTCAGGCTCGACACCGCCTGGATGCCGATGCCACCAATGCAATCTGCCTGCCATGTCTCGCCCAACAGCTTGGCCAGGGGTATTTCCATTACCGAATCGAGGAGGCTCGGGATCGAGGCCGGCCCCATTTCGACGAGTGCATTTCGTATGGAGCGTTTTTCTTCCTCATCCGCTTGACCGAGCCCTGTTATGAGCTTGGGTACGGCAACGGAGGCATCTTGGCCCATGCGGCCAAGCAGATCGATTGCCTGCTTTCGCTTGGAAGGGTCTTCCGCAGCCAAGCGCTCAATCAGGTGTGGCACCGCAGACCTGCTGTTGGGGCGAAGGCTCAGGATGCCGCTGAGGGCTTCCTGTCGCAGCCTGGGCTCTTCCGAGTCCAGTGATGGCAGAAGCAGTCCGAGCAACCGTTCGCCGTCAAATCCAATTCGGTTCAGGGCGTTCAGCCCGGCAACCTTGGTCTCGTTATCCGTCTCCTTCGCCAAGCGCTTGGCCAAGTGTATCGCGGGGCGCGAGTTCGCCGGGATCCAAACGACCGCGTGGGCTGCAGCCGCGCGAACCGAGGCGCTTTCAGCCGAAAGCCCCTGCATGATTTGCGGATAAGCAACATCGCCAATCCGGCCAAGCGCTGATCCAGCCGAGAAGCGGACGCTTTCGGAGTCATCAGCCAACAGGTCGAACAGCCGAGGTGCAGCCTCACGTGAGGCGAAGCCGAGGTTGCCCAGCACTCGGACGGCGCCTAGGCGAACCGAGCTGTGCTCGGAACCAAGCGCCCCGATGAGTTCGAGCACGGCAGCGGGGCCGATTTGCGTGAGCGCATGGACGATCCGCACATGGAACTGGTCCTTGTAGCGACGCCCGCTCCGCTTGAGTCGCTTGATGAGCTCCGGGGTGGCCTCATGGGCATCCGGCCCGATTTTCGCGAGCGCCGTGGCGGACCAAAAGAAGACCTGTTCCTCGTCGTCGTCGAGCCCTTTGATGAGGGCAGGAACCGCGGCCCTGGCCGCAGGGCCAAGCAGGGCGAGCGACCGGGCTGCCTCACGGCGCTTTACCTTGTCACCGCTACCGAGTTCCCCGATCAAGTCCTCCACCTCGCCGGCATTTGCCAGCAGGACGCCAAGGAGTATGGCGGAAACAGTCTTAAAAAACTTCATGCGCGAAAAAAATCCCGCCTTGGGCGGGATGTAAATTCGTTCTTCAAAACGCCAGCTTAGGACAGGAAAGGGAGGTGTCCCGTGCTGTCGTTGAAGGAGTCCGTCGTGGCGCCCATATGGTTGAGCATGGTCACGAACAGGTTGTTCAACGGCGTGTCCTCCGAGTACTGGATATGGCGCCCAGGACGAACCAACCCGCCGCCACGCCCGGCCAACAGGATGGGTAGGTTCTCGTTGTTGTGTTTGTTGCCGTCGCTGATGCCACTACCGTAGACGATCATGGTATTATCAAGCAATGAGCCGTCGCCTTCAGGAATCGATTTCATCTTCTGAATGATATACGAGAGCTGTTGAACGTGGAACGTGTTGATCCGGGAAATCTTGTCCAGCTTGACACGATCATTCTGGTGATGCGAAAGCGAGTGATGACCTTCGTTGACGCCAATGTTGCGGTAGCTGCGGTTTGAGCCGGCGTTGGCCAGCATGAAGGTCGAAACGCGAGTTACGTCAGTTTGGAATGCGAGAATCATCATTTCACCCATCAGGCGAATGTGCGCCTCATAGCTGCTCGAGACGCCTTCTGGTTTCTCGAGACCGGCCAATACGTTCGGATGCATTGCACTTTCACCCTCAGCTCGCTCGATACGTTGCTCGATCTCGCGAACTGCCGTGAGGTATTCATCGAGCTTCATGCGGTCGTTGCCGCTGACTTTCCGCGTCAGGGTCTTCGCATCTTCCAGGACAAAATCGAGGATGCTCTTCCGGTAACGCTGGCGCCTAGCGAGACTTTCATTGCGCTCACCCTTGGAGTCGTTGCCAAATAGTCGCTCAAAAACCAGTCGAGGATTGGTTTCCTTTGTCATCGGGGTGGCTGCGTCGCGCCACGAAACGTTATTGGAGTAGGCGCAGCTATAGCCGGAGTCACATTTGCCGGATTGACGGCCACGCTCGGTGCCCAGTTCCAGTGAGGCGAACCGGGTCTTGTGCCCGATTTTCTTCGCGGCAAACTGGTCCACGGAAACCCCCGCGCGAATCTCCGAACCCTGACTCTTGAGTGGCTGTACGCCGGTCAGGAACACCCCAGCGCAGCGGGCGTGATCGCCGGCACCGTCGCCATTGGCTCGGCCTTTGTCCTGTGTCAACCCACTGATAACGGTGAGGTCGCGCTTCACTGGCGAGAGTGGCTTAAGGATGCGCGTCAAATCATAGTGTACTCCGGTGGCTGCCGGTTTCCATTCCTGCAGGTGGACTCCGTTTGGCACAAACATGAACGCCATGCGTACCGGCGGTTGGGCAGAGGAACTAGCCAGTGCCTTCACCGGGGACATGCTTTCCAGCATCGGGAGTGACACAGCGGCCCCAAGGCCTTTCAAGAAGGTTCGCCTGTGAATATGATTTTTACTCATCTTCCTCTGTCTGCAAGTTGCTATATCTAAAAGGTTTACTGTTAACCACGCCGCCGAGCAGCGCGGAGAACCGGTAATTGTTCGCCTTCAATTCCCGACATATTTCATCTACCGCACACTTGTCGAAATATTCTAGACCACGGCCAAGTGAAAAAGTTAGCAGTTTTTCGCTCAGCGTACGAATAAAAGTTTCACGCGATTTTAGTACTTTTTTTAGTCCATCGGGTCCACTGATTTCCTCACCAGTGGGTAGTTCGCCAGAGGGGTTGATCGGGAATTTGCCGTCTACATCACGCCAGGCACCGATGCCGTCGAAGTTCTCCAGCGCGAACCCGAGAGGGTCCATCTTGGAATGGCAGGTGGCGCACTCGGTTTTCTCGCGATGCTTCTCCAAGCGCTCCCGAAGCGAGCCGCTGGTGATCGCCTCCTCGTCTTCCTCCAGCTCCTCGACATCGGGAGGTGGAGGCGGAGGAGGAGTGCCGAGAATCTGCTCCAGAATCCATTTGCCACGCAGCACAGGGGAGGTGCGCGTGGAGTTGGAGGTGATAGTGAGGATGCTCGCATGGGTCAGGATGCCGCCTCGGCCGCTGCCCTTGGCCAAGCTCACCCGCTGAAAATCCGACCCCTCAACACCGTCGATGCCGTAATGCTTTGCGAGCCGCTCGTTGAGGTAAGTGAAGTCAGAATCGATCAATTCCAGCACGCTCCGGTCCTCGCGCATCAGTGCGCCGAAGAACATTTCCGTCTCCCGCTTCATGGCTAGGCGGAGAGTGTCGTCGAACGTGGGAAAACTGCCCGGGTCCGGAGTGACGCCGTTGAGGTTGCGAATCTGCAGCCACTGACCGGCGAAGTTCTCAATTAGCGCATCGGACTTCGGATCGGCGATCATCCTGCGAATCTGCGCCCGCATCACGTCCGGCTCGGAAAGTTCCCCCCGCTTGGCCAAGTGCCGAAGTTCGTCATCCGGCATGCTGCTCCAAATGAAGTAGGACAACCGCGATGCAAGCTCCCAGTCGGTCAACTCGCGGATCGGGTCGTCCCCGCTTGGCCGTGTATCCAATTCCCATCGAAACAAAAAGTGGGGCGAAATTAGGATGGCCTGTACTGCCAATTGCATTCCCAGCTCAAACGAACCTCCATCGGCAAGGGCCATATCAACAAACTTCAGCAGCCGGTTGATCTCCTTTTCTGAAACCGGCCGGCGAAATGCCTTCCCTGCAAACTGCGTCAATGACTCCCGGGCGACATCTCGAACCTCGGTCGAGTTTGGTTGACGAACAATCACGCGCCGATGCGACTCAGGCAGCTTCGGTTGTGGAGCATCGAGCGGGCCGATTATTTTGGTTCCACGAATGAAGAGGTTGCGGTCGCCGCGCAATGTGGGGTCGGGCGAGTCGTTGTTGACGTAATTATTGAGATACGCGACAGAAATCTTGTGAACGCCTTTTCCTGGCTTGAGTTTCACAACAAAATCGCTCCGCTCATCCTCACGCTCCTTCACCTCGAAGGTCTTCACCGGTTTGCCGTTGAGGCTGATCTGCATCCTCGGTAGCTCCGGCCCGGCGAGTGTCGCGTAGGCGTTTAGGCGCAGAAGGTACTCGCCGTCCGTCCGGAACGGATAACGGATGTCGATGCTGCCCTCGCGCCACATGCCCCAGAAACTGTCGTTCTCGATTCGAACCGCCTGGTCGTCGCTCTTCGTGCCCCATTTTTTTGTGCGAATGATGTCCTGCGGTGGGTACGGTGGAATGTCGGTCCGGATCGCCTTGGCCGTGATCTCCTCCGCGGCGCGAAGATATTTCTCCATCAGGATCGGCGAGAGCGAGAGTACGTCGCCAATATTGTCGAAGCCGTAGCCGACCTCGTCGTTGGGGAAGTCCGCCGCCGGCCGGTAGTCCACGCCGAACAAATCGCGGACAGTGTTGTTGTACTCGCTGCGGTTGAGGCGGCGCAGCGTGACGCGGCCTGGGTTCACCGGCACGGCTGGGTTCGAGCAGTCAAACTTGGACAACTCCTTTTCTATGAATTCGATCAGCATGATTCGCTGATCTTCCGTCGGCTGCTTTTTGTTTTCCGGCGGCATCTCGCGGTCGCGCAGCATCTTGCTTACGTGCTCCCATGTGCGGCCGTCCTTAAAGAAATCCGGGTTGGCACTGAACAACTCAAGGTTCAGTTCCGCCTTGGCCCGCTTATTGCCATGGCAGCCAAAACAGATATCCTTCATAATAGGGAAGATGTCCGGATTGAACTCCGCTTGGCTAGTCGGCACGACGGTGGGCTTGGTTTCCTCCGCCGCGCCAAGCGCTTGGCCAAAGACTCCTAACAGTGCCAAAAAAGTGATTTTGTACAATTTCAAAAACATTGAGCCGGCGAAAATTAGCCTAGAAAGAACGCCACCGCACGCCCGGATATTCAAAATGCTGAGCCTAGAATCATGCTGTTTATCGCCTTAAATCAGCGTGGCAGCGTTTCCGGGAGATCGGCGATGACGTAGGCCATCACGGCCATCGCGGCGACGCAGCGGTTGAACTCCGCCGAATCGAGCTTGTCTATCGTGTCGGCGTCGGTGTGGTGAAACCAAAAATATTTCTCGCGTTCCACCTCGAGATGCATAACCGGCACGCCGCCCCTAACGAGCTTGAGCACATCCGCGCCTCGGCAGCCCTTGGCGATGGAGCCGGAGCCGATCGGGTCGAGCAACTTGGCAACTCCCCGGATGATCTCCATCCCCCGGCCGCTACCAAGGAAGCCAAAGCCTGTCGGCCGGAACACGCCAGCGTCTGACTCGATCGCCAGTGTATGCTTGGCCAAGGCCGCCTCGTGCCGCTTGGCGTACGAAGTTGCGCCGCGCAAGCCGTTCTCCTCATTCGTCCACAGCACGACGCGCACGGTGCGCTTTGGCCGTAGGCCAAGCTTGAGCATCAGCCGCGCAGCCTCCCACGCGGCGAGGCAACCGCCGCCGTCGTCCATCGCCCCTTGGCCAACATCCCACGAGTCGATGTGGCCGCTGACGATGACGATCTCCTCCGGCTTCTCCGTTCCGGGAATCTCCGCAACGACGTTGTGCGAAATGCCGTCGGCCAGAGTGCGTGCCTCCATCTTGAGCCGCACGCGGAGCGGCTCGCCGCGTGCCTGCATACGCGAGAGCATGTTGGCGTCCTCCAGCGAGAGCGCGGCGTGCGGGATTTTCTTCACACCATCGGCGTACGACATTCCGCCGGTGTGCGGCGTCTGCATCGAAAACGGCCCAACCGACCGAATCAAGCTCGCCACCGCCTCGGCCCTCGCCGCGTGAATTGCCCCCTGCGTGCGCACGATCACCGTCTCCCGATACTCGGTGAAAGGCACGTTGAAGAGGACGATTTTCCCCTTGGCCTCCGCGGCATGATTCTTGAGATCGTCAAACCCGGTGACCACCAACACCTCCGCCATGATGCCTTCGGGCGGCGTGCCGACGCTGCCGCCCAAGCCGAGCATCGGCAGCTCGCGGCGGCGTGGCGAAAGCAACTCGATCGACTCGCTGCCACGAACCCAGCGCGGGACGGTAACTTCCTCTCCTCGAACGTTTAGGAAGCCGTCTTTTTTCATCTCAGCGAGACACCAGTCGATGGCCTCCTCAAGATTTTTCGAGCCTGTAAAGCGCGGGCCAAACGTGTCACACATCGTGGCCAAGCGGGAAAATCCAAACAAGCTGTTCGTCGCCGCCTGCGTCAACCGCTGTGCTTCGGGCCGGTAATCAACCGGCTCACTCCCGGCTGCAAACCCATACGCGACACCAAAGCCAAGCGGAATAAAAAGGAGGGTTCGTTTCCAGTTCATCGAAGAAAATTATTTTTTTGGGCGGACGGGTTGGAGCCAGGCGCGCTCGTATTCGCCGATGGCATAGGGGTTGGCTTTCTTTCTTGACGCCTTGATCTCAGCGCGGACGTATAGCTCATCACCGTTGAAGGTGTAGCTTGGCTCGAGCGACTGCGACTGGCCAAGGATCTCGCCGATACCGGCCTCGCTTGGCTTGAGCGCGTTGCGCTTGGACAAGTCGGGGCTGCTCTTGAAGTTCTTTCGCGTGCCGATGAACCGTGTTGTGTATGTCACGCCTTTTTCCGGCTGGATGCGGAAGCTGTACGTGCGCCTAGCCAGGCGGATGCCGTCCACAGCCACGCCGCTCGAGGCGTAAAAATCACCGCGCTCCATCGCCGCGATGATCGACTCCGGCGTGAGCGCCTTGGCGTGGACCATCACCCAGCCGCGGCCGGTGTTACTCTGGCCGACGGCAAGGTCGTGGTAGTTGTGCGCGTCGTCGGTTCCTAGACCGAACATCAACGGCAATTTGTGCACGCCAATCCGGTAGGCGTTGATCACGTCCCAAATCTGCCCGGTGCTCAGGTGCTTGCTGTCGCCGTAGTTCCGTACCGCCGGGTGGCCGTTGTAAACCTCGAAAAACTGTTCACCGCGCAACTGGATCATGTCTGCCGGCTGGATCGCCCAGCCGAAATTGGGGTGGTTGATATGCGGAAACATCGGCTGGCCGGTGGCCTTGCGCTGCGCCATCACAGCGTCGATATTTTTCTGCATGGTCGCCGCCACACCGGCTCCGCCCTGCGGCGGGATTTGTTTCTTGATGTTGGTGACGTTGATGTGGATCGGCCGGCCCTGGAACTGGTCGGAAAGTTCCTCGCTCTGTATCAGCAGAAAGCTCCCCGGCACGGACATCTTCGGGCGATACTCGGCGTAAGTCTTGAGCCGTACCTGCGGGACGCCATTGACGACTTTTTGCTCAACCCAATCGTCGCCGAAACGTTTCATATATTTGTCGAACGCACGTTGACCACCGGCGTTTTTCTCGCGGTGAATCCAGTGCTGGCCCTCGGCCAACACATTGTGGTCGGAGATGCCTAGAAAGTGGTAACCGTTGCTGCGGTACCAATCGGCGATCATCTCGGGGTAGTCGTCGCCATCGCTCCAGAGAGAGTGGGTGTGGAGGTTGCCCTTCCACCAGCGGGCGTCCTCGGCGGAGAGGGTTGAGGCGGCCAGCGCAAAAGCACTCGTGAGGAGGATCTTGATTTTCATGCGTTGAAGGGGGGGGAGAGTAAAGTTTTCAGTTTTCAGTTTCAAGTTTTCAGTCGTGACGCGGATTTTCAGGATTCACCGGATCAATTTTTTTGAATCCTGACAACCTACGCTCATCTGAGTCCCATCTTTCTTCTCGTTCCTTTCCGCCAACTGCTCCCCGGCCAAGCATTACTGCCTGGAGTTGAAGACGCTGGCGAGGATGGACTCCTTCGTTTTCCAGAGGAGCGACATGGTCATCGACACCGGGATCAGCACGAAGGCCATGAAGAGCCACGGCCGGAACTGGGCCGCCATGGACACCCCGTGAATGAGAATCTCCGGCAACTCGTCCATGAACGAAAACAGGTACATGACGCCAAAGCCGATCGGAGTCATGGCCAACAACACGCGGTTCATGCGGGAGAAAAGTTGCGACTCAACGCGAAGCGTCTCGTCCGGTATCATGGCAGCGAGGCGAGCTAGCATTTTGTTTAGTGACATTAGGTAAAATACGAACCCCAACGCGAGCAACCAAACAACGTAGGCGAAGTACAGCTCGTCCGGCACGCGGTGATGCCAATGTAAAAAAGGCGACAGGCCAAGGCTGAACAGGCCAATGATTTTCGCCTGGCCAAGCGCCGCCTGCCAGACGCGTTCCTGCGGCTGGAAACTGCCCAGCAGCCACAGTCCGTACCACAACATGCCGAACGCCACCGGCGGCATGAGCATGCCCATCGGCCAGGCAGCATCGGTCCAGTTTGAGAGGGTGGCCATAACACTGATGACCATCGCGATCGGCAGCCCCCAGAATAGAATCGACGTGCCGCGCACCACTCGGGCCAGCGCCGGCAGCAGGTCCTTTTGCGTGTCAGGTTTGTCCGTTGTCACAAGCTCAGGTAGGTCTGCTCGCGCAATCCCTTAGTGTAGTCAGCGAGCAGCTGCAAGCCCTCGGACGGCTTGAGTTGCTCATACCATCCCGCAAGGGACGCGCACTATACGAGCGCCCGAACCGATTTCAACCATGAAGAAAAAGCGGCAAGCTCATTTGTCCCGGGCCACGAACGTCGTCACCACCGGGCGGTGATCCGAGCCGTGGCCCCAGTTCGCTACAACTGGAATCCACGAGTTGGTGCGATCCAATTCCCTGTCCATGCCGGGGCTGAGCAGGATGTAATCAATCCGGCTGTATACATCCTCCACACCGTAAAAATGCGTCCACGATACATTGCGAGGAAACCATTTTGCGTTGATCCGGTTCGAGCCACCGTCGCCGTTTTTTTCTCCGGGACGCGCATCCACCAGCTTCGATTTTCCGCGACCTACGAGCGCCTTGAGCGGCTTTGAATTATAGTAGTCGTTGAAGTCGCCGAGCACAGCAAAGTTCACTTCAGGATTGGCCTTGAGCCGGGCATCAATGATGCGCCGCAGCCGCAACGCCTCCTGCAAACGCATCTCCGCCTCGTCCGCGACCGACACTTTCCGCTTTGATTTCAGGTGCGCGGTGATCAGCGAAAACGAGTAGTCTCCCAGCGCAATCTCCACCTCTGCAAACCCGCGGCTCACGTGCAGCCGCCGGCCGTTGAGCAGGAAGCTTTCGTTGTCATGCCGCGTGATTTTCTTGAAAGGGAAACGGCTCAGGTATGCGACGTGAATCGCCGGGTCGAACGCTGACAGATGCACCACGTGCGGCAGGTCGAGTCCCTTGGCCTTGAGCGCGGCCTGCAGTTTGATCAGCGCCGTTTTTTTGCCCATCTCCTGCAGCGCGATCACGTCTGGCTTGGCCTCGAGGATACTCTCGACAATCTTCGCCTGCGCGAACGGCTTCTTGAGCGGCCGATTCTGGATCGGCTCGAGGATGAAATTCTCCACGTTGTACGTCACCACGCGGAAGGTCTGCTGCGCCTGGCCAAGCGGCCCCGACAAAATGACAGCGGCGGCGGCGATGAAACACTTTTGCAAGCTCACGATAAGTTACTTGGCCTGAATGATGAAAAACTGCGCCGCTCGGTCGGCCTTGGTGCTGAAGGAGCCCGTGCTGTCCTCGAACTTTAATTTCTTCCCCGCCGGCGTGTACGGCCCGGCCACCGAATTGCTCGACCGTACCGTGTAGCTTGCAGCAGGACTCGCTCCCCAACTCAAGTGGATCTCGCCATCGGCCAGACTGACGGTAATTTCGATCTCAGGAATCTCCACTGCCGGATCCTCCGTGAACGGCGCGCCACTTGGCCAAGCGCCGGCCGAGACGGACGCGTCGGCTACTGTGCTGTGATCCGTAAACGCCCCGTTTAGGCCGGGATCCCGCGTCATCGAGCCTTTGCTTGACGGTTTGCCGAAATTGATTCGGTCGATCACGTGCTCGTCGGCGTTTCGCAGCGTGATTGTATCGCCGCTGTTGTTGAGGCCCAGCCCACTCGTGCCCTCTGTCGCCGGCAACGCGAGGATTCCCTCATCAAGCACCGGCTCCGAGCCGGACGACCGGCCGCCGTACACGATCACCGCGCCGCGCTTGGCCAGGACATCGCCCTCGTAAAAGTTGCTCCTCAGCGCTACAGCGTCAAAGAGGCTCCAGCCGGCCATGTCCACATCCGCTTGGCCAAGGTTTGCGATCTCGATGAACTCATCCTCGACGCTGAGGACATTCGATTCGCTCGGCGTCTCACGGTGCAGCGGGTTGTAATGGCCAGCCGTCGTCTTGCCGGTCGGGTTGGCCAAAAACTCGGTGATTGCCACGTGCTGCTCTGCCTCGCTTGGCACGTAAACATCCCATGCCAACGTCTGTACGCCTTCACTGTTCTCCGCCTCAAGTGACACGTCGAACGATGCCCCGAAATCTTCCTCACCGGCGGTCAGCACTAGCCTTGCTGTGACTTCGCTGGCGGGATTCGCCGAGAGCACCCAGTCGCCCATCGGGGTCACCGTGATCTCGCTGCCGGAGGGCGATTTCACCACGGCCTCGATCATCGCCGTCTCTCCATACAACAGAAAATGATCCGTGCGTGAGCTCTCGAGCGGTCGCCCGGGGCGAATCAAGTTCTCGTACTTCAGCGTGAACTCGATCGTCGGCAGCTTCGGCCCAGAGATGTCCTCAATACGCCTCGGCATCAACTGGTAGCCGCCCTCCCGCGGCTGATCGAGCATGTACTGCGAAAGCACGCCGGTGACGGTGACGGCCGTACCAGGGAACGGCTGGCCGATGATCGACTTGATGCGCGAGTCGATACGCATCGTGAACGTCATCCCGTTGGCGTCGGTCAGTGTGTAGTTGGCTCCGCTGGAAAATTTCGAGTCGCCTCCCGTATCGACCTCCACCTCGGTGGCGACCACGAGCGAGCCCTCGAGTGCCTCCATCGCGGCTGGGTCATCCCACTGCATAAAATCGAGCTGGGCCGACTCGGGCAACGCGTTGTCACTGCTCACGACCTTGACCAAGTGCATGGCGTTGCCGGCATCTGGCACGAACTGCAGCAGGCCGTTGTAATGGCCCAGCGGCGCGGAGACACGCACCTTGTCGCCGGCTTTCGGGTGGCTCGACTTGCCGCTACGGAAGTAGACCGCGATCCCGGCCGTGTCGTCTTGAAAATAAAACATCGAGTGGCTGCCGCCGGTCATGTTCGTGTGCGTAGTGACGATGCCCTCGGCGGTGAAAATCGTCTTGGTGTCGGACGGCTCGCGGTTGTCGTCCACCAACGAGCGCAGATGCTTGATGGTGACCGCGTCGCCGCCGGGTGATTCCTGCACCTCAAGCGTGGCCGTGTCGCTCTCCGCTGCACCATCGGCGTTGCTGACAGTCACCACATAGTCACCGGCATCGTCTGCGGACACGTCGGTCAGCTCGAGCGCACTCGCCGTCGCGCCGTCGATATTAGCGCCGTCCTTGCTCCACTGATACGCCAGCGGCTCCAGGCCGCTAGCCATGACGGAAAACGAGATCATCTTGCCGGCGAGCACGGTCTGCGACACCGGCTGCGAAAGGATGGCAAGGTCATTGCCGCCGTCGCCGTCAGTCACGTCGACGAGGTTCGTCCCAACTTTCAGGTTGTCGATCAACATTGCGCCGATGTTTTTAGCCTGCCGGAATGCAAAGCCAGTCACGTCCACAGCGGAGCCATTGTCGGTGGTGGTGACGCCCCCGGCCGCATCGTCGCCCGGGTCGATCCATAGCGTCGTGCTGGCATCTACAAGGCTCATCGCGATAACCACCTTGTATACAGTGTCGAGGTGAAGGTCGTTCTCCACCAGAGCCGTGGATTGCTTGCCCTTCGAGCTGACGCCGATCCGGAACGCGCCCCCTTCCGCGCCGGTGGTTAGGGCAATGATCCGCGCCCGATAGCCAAAGCCGTCGTCCGCGAAATGCCCAAAATAGCTCCCGACGCCTATGGGCAGCTCCGTAAACTCCACGTCGAACGACGCATACATCGTGCCGCCGCTGGATTTCTCGTACGGCCCGCCCGCAAGCTTCGCGTGAAAGTCTTCCGAGCCGGACTGTGTCAAGATAAGCTGCCCCTCATACACCTCCGCCTGTGCGCTTGAGCCGCTGTGGTTTTTCCAAGTGTCCGCCGCCTGCACAATGATCGGGCCGTCGTCGTAGGTGAAAGATTCCTCGAGCACCACCTCAGCCCTAGCCGTCGCAAGGCCGATTGCTGCCGTCAAAAGTATAAGTCCTTTTTTCATGGTCCGATTTTGGTGAAATTATTTTCGGAAAGGCGCATTCCAGATCACGTCAGAGTTCGTTCCCTCGAATGTGCCCGCGCCGTTGGTGACCGAGTGCCGCGAAAAATAGGCCGCATGCCCGTCAATAAACGACAGCACACCGCCCTGCCCCTTGTGCCGCTCTGGGAACGCCCGCCACCGCGCCGCCGGGTTCACCGAGTAATAAGGATTCCCCAGCCCCTCCGACGAGCTGAAATACATGTCCATCGTGCCGACGGTCGCAGAGGGATTGGGTAGATCGGTCGCCTTGGGCATTTTTGGATACGGCATGTAGGAGTTCACCGTCCCGCGCTTCAGGTCGATGTTCATCGCGTAGCTGAAAAACCCGTGCCGCCCGCCGCCCTTCAACTGCTTCAATTCCTCCGTCGTCATCCCGGCGTTCGGGCAGTGCCAAATCTTCCCCTGCCTGCCGGGAAACGGCAGATTTTTGACGTTGTCCTGATACACCACTGTCGGCCGTTTCCAGTACTGCGCCAGCGTTTTCTCGCCCATGAACGGCGGCAACAGGTTAAACCAAGCGCTGGGATCCTTCGGTGCACCGGTCGGCGGCGGCGAGCCGGGATAACGCCCATTGGCACCCATCCCGTCACGGGGCAACGAGTCCTCGTTATCCACAAGATACAACTGCATCCCCAACCCCCACTGGCGCTGGTTCGAGAGGCAATTGGCCAAGCGGGCCTGATCCTTCGCCTTGGCCAGGGCCGGCAAAAGCAAAGCCGCTAAAATTGCTATAATGGCAATGACCACCAGCAACTCGATCAGCGTAAACGCCGCCCGCCACCGATTCTCAGAAAAAAAACATTTTGTTTTAAAGAATAAAGAGCCCATGCAAGCCGCCCCAAGTCCAAAAAGGGAAGCTACAACCCCCCCCCAGCAACGCAAGAAAAGTCGCCCGTTCAAGCTGTTACTGGCATCGCTTGGCAAAGGGCAAAAGGTAGGGGCCCCTGTCCCCAACGCCCCAAACGCTTCGTCCTCGTCATCCAAAAAGATCACACAGAGACGCGGAGAAAAGAGAGACGCAGATTTTCAGGATCGGAGAGGATTATTTCTGGGCACAGATTTCAAGGATAGGCACAGATAAATTGTTGTAAATCAGTGTCCTTGCCGCTCTCCCTGGCTACAGGGTTTTGCAGAAGTCCTCCAGGCGTGCCATGCCGGCTTGGATGTTCTCCATGCTGGTGGCGTAGCTGATGCGGAAGTTGTTGTCCGCGCCGAAGGCGATGCCGGGGACAGCCGCCACCTTGGCCTGCTCGAGCAGGCGCTCACAAAACTCGGCGGACTTGAGACCGGTCCCGGACAAGTTCGGGAACAGGTAAAATGCGCCCTTGCTGTTGATGCAACTGATGCCGGACATGTTGTTCAGTCGTCCGGCGGCGTAACGGCGGCGCTCGTCGAACTTTGCCAACCAGCCATCGAGGTGATCCTGCGGGCCGTTGAGCGCGGCGACAGCTCCCTTTTGGGCGAACGAGGTCGCGTTGCTGGTGCTGTGGCTTTGCACCGCGTTGATGGCCTGTGCGATCGGCTTGGGTGCGGCGAGGAATCCGATGCGCCAGCCGGTCATCGAGTAGGCCTTGGCTAAGCCGTGCACGATGATGGTGTGCGCCAGATGTTCGTCGGAGAAACCGGTGACGCTGGTGAACTTGGCTCCATCATAAACCAGCTTTTCGTAAATGTCGTCGCTCATGATGAGCACGCCTTTCTCGACGCAAACGTCGCCAAGCGCCTTAATTTCATCCGCCGAGTACACGGAGCCAGTGGGGTTGCTCGGCGAGTTGAGGATGAACAGCTTGGTACTCGGCGTGATGGCTGCGCGCAATTGCTCCGGCGTAACTTTGAATTCAGTTTCGTCGGTGGTGTCGAGAATCACCGGCTTGGCCCCGGCGAGCTTGGCCATCTCAGGGTAGCTCAGCCAATATGGCGCGGGGATGATCACTTCGTCGCCGGCCTCGCAGGTGGCGTAGATGACGTTGAAGCAGGAATGTTTGCCGCCGCAGTTGACGATCACTTGGCTTGGCTCGTACTCGACGCCGTAGTCGCGCTGGAACTTGTCGGCGACAGCCTGGCGCAATTCCGGGATGCCGCTACTTGCCGTGTACTTGGTGAAGCCGTCGGCCAACGCCTGCGCGGCTGCATCCTTAATGTGCTGCGGCGTGTCGAAGTCCGGCTCTCCTGCACCAAAGCCGATGACATCCTCCCCCTTCGCACGTAATTCTTTGGCCTTGGCCGAAATGGCTAGTGTCAGTGAAGGCGCAATCGATGCCGCCCGACTGGAAAGCGAATAGTCCATTCGGTTCTTTAGTTGTGTTAATGAAAAGCCAAGGCCGGATTAACTGCCCACCTGCGCGCGAGCTTCCTCAGCCAGTGGTGTGCTTAAGTATCGTTCCCCTGTTGAGCAAGCAATAGTGACAATCATTTTCCCTGAATTTTCAGGACGACGTGCTACCTCTAGAGCGGCGTGGACATTTGCGCCGCTGGAGATGCCGCAGAGGATGCCTTCCTCTTTGGCCAAGCGGCGGGCCATCACAAAGGAGTCGTCATTGCCGACCCGAATGCACTCGGTGATTTGATCACTGCCGTCCTCGCTCTTGAGATGGAGATTCCCGGGAATAAAGCCGGCTCCGGTGCCCTGGATCTTATGTGGGCCAGGCGTCAACTCATCGCCAGCCAGCGTCTGCGAGATCACCGGCGAGTCGGCCGGCTCCATCGCAATGGCCTGAAACGACGGCTTGCGCGGTTTGATAACTTCACAGCAGCCGGAGAGTGTGCCGCCTGTCCCAACCCCAGCCACAACGATATCGACTGCCCCATCGGTGTCGTTCCAGATCTCCTCGGCGGTTGTTTGGCGATGAATCTCAGGGTTGGCTGGGTTCTCAAACTGCTGTGGTATCCAAGAGTTCGGCGTCTCAGCAGCCAGCTCGTTGGCCCGGTCGATGGCGCCCTTCATCCCCTTAGGCCCTTCGGTAAGGACGAGTTCGGCGCCGAGCATCGCAAGCAAAGTACGGCGCTCGAGCGACATGGTCTCTGGCATGGTAAGGATCAGCCGGTAGCCCCTGGCCGCCGCAACGAATGCCAGCGCGATACCGGTGTTGCCGCTCGTCGGCTCGATGATGACAGTGTCTTTCGTGAGCATGCCTCTCTTTACGGCATCCTCAATCATCGCCATGCCAATGCGATCCTTCACACTAGAGAGCGGGTTAAAGAATTCGCACTTGAGCAGCACGGTGGCGTCGATGCCCTCGGTGACCTTGTTGAGCCGCACCAACGGAGTGCGGCCAACAGTCTCCACAATGTCATTAAATATATTACCCATTTTTATAAAAAAACAGTCGACACAGGACCTCGCTGGCCTTGGCCGCGTGGGGTGATTATTTCTTGGCGGTACTCTGCTTGCGCTTGAGGTAGGCCTTCCGACGCTTGCGTTTGATTACTTTGTTGTGTTGTTTGCCCATGATGTATAATGGTTGCCTCTCCGGAGAGCGGCCGAGAAACATGACGGTTAATATGAGAATTATCAATCACTATTTAATGGCAATTGCCCTATGCGCTACGCTGGGCTTGGGCTGCAAATCTATGGGCGAAAAGAAACCCGGGGAGAATTACAGTCTCATCATGCTTTATCTGGAGCAAAACAACGACGGCACCAAGTATTCCCGAGAAATGGCCGTTTACCGTGCAGATCCGATCATTTTTTACGTCAACAGTGAGCCGTTTCTAAGCACCGCCGACCTCGAGAAAGCCACGCTAATGGAAGCTGTCGGCGGTTTTGCGATCCAACTTCAGTTCAACCGGCATGGCACAGCCGTTCTCGAAAGTTTCACCACTTCAAACAAAGGGAAGCGGATGGCGATCTTCTGCCAATTCACCGAACCTCGTGTTCTTGCCGCACCGATGATCACCCGGAGCAATGCCACCGGTATCATCCGGTTTACCCCAGACTGCTCCCGCGAGGAAGCCACGCGCATCCTCGCGGGCCTCAACACAGCGATTAAAGAAATTAAAGGTAAAGGTAAATGAGAGGCTGTCGGAGGGTATTGATGGCAATTGCGCTTGTCCAAGCCGCTGCCGCGCTTGGACAGCCGTTCCATCTACCGACCCCCAATCAAGCGATCTTTGAGGCCGGAAAGGAAGCCGGCTACTTCACCCCAACAATTGGCCGCACTTGGCCAAGCGGCACATTCGGCTGCGTCCGCTCCGAGGGCTGGCAAATGCACGAGGGCATTGACATCAAATGCACCCAGCGCGATTCTAAGGGTGAGCCTATCGATCCCGTAAGCGCCGCCGCCGATGGCACCATCGCTTACATCAACGCCAAGGCGGGTCTCTCAAACTACGGCAACTACATCGTCATGCAACACCAAGTTGACGGTCTGCCGGTGTACACGCTATACGCTCATCTGCGTGCCCTAGCGAGCGGCTTGAGTGTTGGCCAAGTCAAGAAATCCGGTGAAATCATTGCAACAATGGGCCGCACCAGCAACACACGCCAAGGCATCTCCCGTGAACGGGCACACCTGCATTTCGAGATTTGCCTGCTTGCCAATCAAAATTTTTCTGCGTGGTACAAAAAAAAATTTGTCGGTCTGCGTAACGATCACGGCCAGTGGAATGGCCAAAACCTGATCGGCATAGACCCATGGAAACTGTTCCTAGGGCAAAATAAAAAAAAGGCAATGCGGCAGCTGTTCAGCCTGTCGCAGTTCATCCACAACCAACCGGTGCTTTGTCGCGTGCTCGTGAAGTCCCCTAACTTCCAGTGGGCCAAGCGCCACCCAAACTTGGTTGATTCAATGAAGCCTCAAAAGACCATTGCAGGCTATGAGATATCCCTTGACCCCAACGGCGTCCCCATCAGTAGCACCCCGCGCGATGCGTCCTCCTTCAGCGACGAGGAGCCGTTCAAATTACTTCACGTTGATCCCAAAGTTTACAAACAATCCCTCTGCAGAAAGCTGGTTTTTAAAAAGGGCCAGCAATGGGTACTCACCGCAAAAGGCATCAAGCATCTAAATCTTCTTGCCCATTAATATAATACTTTCATTGAGTTTTCCCGTGAAAACTCGCTCTATTACTTGTTTTATTAGATTATATAAAATGTTTCGTAAAGGCCCGCAGTTAATAATATTAGTTTATGATTTGTCTTTTTGTTTATCTATATAATAATATTTAATTTCCTTGAGGTCGTGCGATAATGGCCTTCGACATGGATAAAATTGGCATCATTGGTGGCAGTGGGTTGTATGACATCGAAGGCTTCGCAACTCAAAAGTGGGTTCCTGTTGAAACCCCCTTCGGGGCACCGTCGGACGAGTTTCTGACCGGCCAACTGAGTGGCCGTGATGTTGTATTTCTGCCGAGACATGGCCGTGGGCATCTCCTTATGCCAAGCGAACTCAATCACAGGGCCAACATTTGGGCGATGAAACAGCTGGGCGTTTCTTGGATCATTAGCGCCAGCGCAGTCGGCTCGCTTCAACCACAGTACGCGCCGTGCGACATTGTCCTGATCGATCAATTTATCGATAATACCAAGCAGTCCACAACGCACACTTTTTTCGGGGAAGGGATTGTGGGGCATGTGGCTTTCGCTGAGCCGATTTGCGAGGAACTTCGCACGATCCTTTTGGTTGCTGCCGATGAAGTTGCGATCAAGGCGCACGACCGGGGAACCTACGTCAACATGGAGGGGCCAGCGTTCAGTACGCGGGCTGAGTCGCTGCGAAACCAAAAACTGGGATTCGATGTGGTCGGTATGACCAACCTGGGGGAAGCCCGGTGTGCACGGGAGGCAGAGATCTCCTACGCCACGCTTGCCCTGGTCACCGACTACGATTGCTGGAAAGTAGAGGAAGAGCCAGTCTCGGTGAAAACAGTCATTGCCAATCTCGAAAAGAACGCGGCCTCCGCAAAGAAAATCATACGCAAAGCAATTTCAAGGATTCCAAATGCCCCCGCTTGGCCAAGCCAAAAAGCATTAGAAAATGCGATTATGACAAAGAATAGCGCTTGGCCAAGCGAGACAGTTCAGAGGCTTAAGCCAATTATTGGGCGGTTCCTTTGATGCAAATGTTCCACGTGGAACATCGCATCCACTCAAATTTTCTGTCTTATTTTGGGGCTTTGCTCTTACTCTCCACCCTACCCCTTTTGATCCAAACCATCAAAAGGCTCACATCCGTCGGGTTGATTCCTGAGATTCTTGAGGCCAAACCAATTGTTGCGGGCTGTATTTCAATTAATTTTTGGCGAGATTCAGTTCTCAGCCCTTGGATCTGATCGTAATCCAACCACTCTGGAATTTCTCTGGCTTCCATTTTTTTGAACTTCTCGATCTCGGTTTCTTGGCGCGAAATATAACCAGAATATTTGACGGTGATCTCCACCTGTTCAGCCACCTCTTGAGAGATGCCGCCGCTTGGTTGCAGCAACTTTGTATGTGTGAAGTCATTCCGCTTCAGCAATTTTTCCAGTGTGCAGTTATCTTGCTTGGTAGTTCGGATGCGCTCCATCTCACGATTGAACTCTGCTTTTTTGTCCTGAAAAATCCTATGTTGTCGATCGGACAACAATCCAATCTTCCGGCTGATCTCACATAAACGAAGATCAGCGTTATCCTGCCGAAGTAACAATCGATACTCCGCCCGGGAAGTAAACATGCGGTACGGCTCGGTCGTTCCCTTGGTGATGAGGTCATCAATCAAGACCCCAATGTAAGCTTGGTCTCGCCTCAGAACCAAGCTTGGTTTGCCTTGAACTTTCAGCGCAGCGTTGATTCCTGCCATTAGTCCTTGGGCCCCAGCTTCCTCATATCCAGAGGTTCCGTTGATTTGTCCTGCAAGAAAAAGATTCTCACAAGGTTTAGTTTCAAGGGTTGCTCTTAACTGTGTTGGAAATGCAAAATCGTATTCAACTGCATAGGCTGGTCGAAGGATTTGTGCGTTTTCACAACCAACGATGGTTCGGACCATGTCGTATTGGACATCGAACGGAAGACAGGTTGAAAATCCGTTAACATAGATCTCGTCAGTTGAAATCCCTTCCGGCTCCAAAAAAATCTGATGCTT
>Ga0115000_10000226_pt1 | contig 51924 bp, 41 predicted proteins | sample ArcticOcean_MG_C_6_FD_89690 | JGI IMG/M metagenome (GOLD analysis project Ga0115000, IMG submission 89690) | Marine microbial communities from western Arctic Ocean - ArcticOcean_MG_CB8_128 | ecosystem: Environmental > Aquatic > Marine > Oceanic | place: Arctic Ocean: Canada Basin | collected...
AGTGCTTATACATTATAATCGCTTTTACAAACAGAACAGGAGTAAATATGATATCTTCAATAACTTTGCTAGCTCAAAATGATTACGTAGGTATGACTTTCTGGTTAGCTACAGCAATAATGCTGGCATCAACGGTATTCTTCTTTGTAGAAAGATCCGATGTCAGTGTAAAATGGCGAACATCTATGACCGTAGCAGGACTAGTAACCGGTCTAGCGTTCTGGCATTATTTATACATGAGAGAAGCTCATCTACAAGGCGAAGTGACTACTGTCTTTCGTTACATTGATTGGCTTATTACAGTGCCCCTACAGATAGTTGAGTTTTATTTAATTCTTGCTGCTGTAACGACAGTATCAAGTCTTCTATTCTGGCGATTATTGGGTGCTTCACTTGTAATGCTTGTCTTTGGATTCCTAGGCGAGGCAGGTCTTGTGAATACCACAATCGGTTTCGTAATTGGAATGGCTGGATGGTTATACATTATTTATGAAATTTTTGCTGGAGAAGCTGCAAAGCTAAGTGAGAACAGTAAAAATGCAGGGGGTCAGTTTGCGTTTAATACATTGAGGATAATTGTAACCGCAGGTTGGGCAATCTATCCAATTGGTTATTTCTTAGGCTATTTATCATCTGGTGAACCAAATATTGACACCATAAATATTGTATACAATATTGCAGATTTAGTTAATAAAACTGCTTTTGGTCTTGCTATTTGGGTGGGTGCAACTATGGACACTTCTAAATAAAAATAATATAAACGTTTTAAAATAGCCAGGCAGTTTTCATAACTGCCTGGCTGCTCTTTTAATTCTTATTTTAGTTGTATCTCTTGCTTGCTAAAATGTCTACTTGAGTAGGTATCTCATTACCTAAATCTAAAAATTTCACATCCATATTATTTTTTACCAGAAATAATCTACTTTCGGATATTTCATATTTTTTTCTTCCTAGGTCTTCTAGGTTTAAATAATTAAGACTTAGTGAATGTACTGCTTCATTGTGTTTGTCAAATATCAAAGTTGAATTAAAATTCAGCTTTTCTGTTTCAAAATTTTTGTAATCTAGGTCTATTATCTCAGTTTCAAAACCAGCACCATATCCATAGTTTAGCTTTATTAAAAAATATTCAAGATTGAACGTTTTCAACGGAATATTAATGTTTTTATTCTGGTAGCTTATATCATTGAGGTTAGATCGAAAAAATGTATAGCCATCATCATAATAATTATCATTCTCAAAAGACGAGATCTGTAATTCTAAACTTTTGTCTACAATTGGTAAAATATTTTGATAAATATTTCTACGATTAATAATTGTATTTTCTTTTATGTCATTTAATAAATTGATTTTAGGAATAGTACTACTTTGTAATTCTGAAATTTCACTTGATGAAAGTTCTTCTAAAATTAGTTCAATCAAATTGCCACGGATTTGTATGTTTACCATGTAATGAATTAAACTACATAACCCTAAAAACTTCAAATCAATTAAAATTATGTCTATAAGTTTAAAAGAAATAAAAAAACTTGATCTATCTGATCCACTTTCGAAGTTTAAAAATGAATTTCATATTCAAAATAAGAGTCTTCTATATCTAGATGGAAATTCTCTAGGTCGTCTGCCTAAAAAAACAATTACCGATTTAAATTCTTTTATCAAAGAAGAGTGGGGTAATCAATTAGTTCAGGGTTGGGAGCATTGGATAAATGAAGCTCAAGTAAGCGGTGATTTATTAGCGCAAACTGTACTCGGTGCACAATCAGGCGAAGTACTAGTATGTGATACAACTTCTGTTAATTTTTTTCAAATTTGCTCAGCAGTCGTGAAAGCAAACCCAACTCGCAAAACTATTATAACTGATGCTGCTAATTTTCCAACTGATAGATATATTTTAGAAGGGATAGCAAAAGACTTTGGCTTAAAACTGATTATTATTGATAATGAAAAGATTGATAGTGCAGAATATGAGCGAATCACGCCGAATTTATTAGAGCCTTATCTAAATGAGGATGTGGCATTAGTTACGTTTCAAGTTTTACAATATAGATCAGGTGCTCTAAATCCGATAAAAGAAATTACAAAATTAGTTAAAAAATATGGTGCTTTGACTGTCTGGGATGCAAGTCATGCTGCGGGTTCAGTGCTTCTAGAGTTTTCAAAAAATGAAATTGATTTAGCTGTCGGATGTACATATAAATATCTATCATCAGGACCAGGTTCTCCTGCATATTTATACGTTAAAAAATCTATTCAAAATAGCTTACAAGTGCCAATTCAAGGTTGGTTTGCTCAAAAGAACCAGTTCGAAATGGGACCTAAATTTATAAAAAGTCAGGACATCCGAGGATTTCAAATTGCAAGTCCTTCAATATTAGGAATAAGGTGTGTGAATGTAGCAATTGACATGATAGGTCGAGCTGGAATGGAAAATATAGTTTTGAAGGCTCAGAAAGGTACTGAGATTATGATTGGATTTTATGATACATATCTTAAAAATTTAGGTTTTAAGCTCATGACTCCAAGAAATAAAGCAAAAAGGGGCGGCCACCTTTCTCTAATGCATCACAAAGCCAGAAATATTAGCATTGCTTTACGAAAGTATGAAAATGTCATTGTTGATTACCGGGAACCCAGCCAAATAAGAGTTGCTATATCTCCTCTCGCAATGAGCTATTGTGAAGTTTATCTTGGTATGCTGAAAATCAAGGAGTTAACAGAAAAAAAAGCATACGAAAGAATAAAAGGTTTTGATGGAAAAAAAATATACTAGATCTAAAATAAGTATACTATGTATCCAATAAGTAAGCCACCAATTATAGCTATTACTCTGAATAATGACGGATTGTCTTCGATTAAGTCGTTTATATCCATGACATAACTTATGAAAATACTTACTCTTTAACCAACAGGACATTTGGTGTATTTATGTTTAATACTGCTTTTTTTATTGATATTCATTTCCTTTCAACTGCAATCATGGTGGGTGTGATATGGGTCATTCAGCTAATACATTATCCTTCCTTTCACTTTATTAAAGAATCTAATTACTCAAAATTCCAACAATTTCATATGAATCGTATATCCATCATTGTGATTCCAACGATGATAATTGAAATTATTAGTGGTCTCTTAATATTTTGGTCAGTATTTCATTCAAATATTTTTTTTATTTCTTCGTTTTTTATATTGATAAGTATCTGGGGCATAACTTTTATTTTTTTTACAAAAATGCATCAAGGTCTTGTTTTTGGTTATAATCAAGAAATCGTAAACAAATTGATATTAATAAATTGGTCAAGAACTTTATTGTGGTCGCTAAGACTTATTATTTTATGTTACATCCGAATATGAAAAGATAGTAATTCTTAAATCATTAAAAATGTTTTGATAAATAGTCCATGTGTTGTTGTATCTAGTGTGTAGATGCATAAGATGCTAATTTTCTTTACCATTATTTAATGTTTAAGTTGAAAAAAGGAGTATTCATGAACAATTATAAAAATTGGACAGAAATAGAATTTAAAGCTTATTTATGTCTATACGCGGCTGATTCAAATTTTGAATACAATGCTGATGAAAGAGAATTGATAGAGTCTAAGTTCGATATAAGAACAATTGAAAAAGTCAAATCAGAGACTGATGATTTGGATGACCATCAAAGATCATCAATTATAAGCCAATATATTAGATTAAAGAAATACAACCAAAAAAATATTGATGAGATGCTTTCTGAAATTGAAGAAGTATACTTAGCTGACGGTATTTTTGACAAATATGAGCAATCCATTTTTAGAATGCTTAAGAAAATAATGAAAGCTTAATAAAAATAAATTTGTGGAATTAAATTATGAACAATGGGTAAAAGATAAATCCTTATGAAAATTTATAAAAATAAACTTACAAATCATCCCAGAGGTAACATATCTAAGAAAAAAAAACGAGGAATTATAATTGGAGCTACCGGAGCAACTGGTTCAAAACTTGTAAAGTTATTATTAGATAGTGATAGATGGGAAAAAGTAACTACAATTAGCCGTAGACCAGTTTTGGAAGGGGACAGTCACAAAAAACTAAATGAAGTCATTGTGAACTCTTTTGACCAACTAGATCAGACATTTGATAATTGGATAGGTCATGATTCATTTTTTAATTGTATTGGGACAACAAGAAAAATTGCTGGAGGCGCTAAACAATTTATTGATATTGAATTTGGCATATCTTTAAAGTCTGCTGAGTTAGCAAACAAAGCAGAAATATCCAATGCGTCAGTTATATCCGCGAGTGGTGCTAATCCAAATGGTTTTTCAGTAGATTGGCTTCATCCTCTTTTATATACAAAAACGATAGGCATGAAGGAAGAGACCTTAACTAAATATTACAATTTCAATAATGTTTCAATATTTAGACCAGGCATGCTAATAAGAGATTATGATGAGAGTTCATTATTACAACAATTTTTTAAGGACAAAAACCTTGGTTTGCCGGTGCACTTACTTGCTGATGCAATGAAACGCGACTCTGATTCAATTAATGCGCAAACAAAGACAAAAGAGCCATATGCATACATCGGAAATAAATGCATAAAATCTACTATTTCATTGTAATCCTCCAATTATAAAGTTATTAAAAATTTTATAATGAGCATTAATAATAATATTTAGTAATATTTAGAATTGTTCTCAAAAAGTATTTTTGTTAAATCCAAACATTAAAGGTAAACGCACATGATTTCTTTTTATATTTTATTATTAACCAGTTTTGTAACGTTTGATTTTTTGTTTTCTGATGATGGTGATATACCTACCAATCTTCAAATAGATGCGGCATCAATAGGCGGAGTCCAATTATCTTGGGACACACCTGAAAATTATAAGCGAGAGTGGCTTAGTCATTCAAACCTTGCATATTACGGCGGAATTGTAAACTGGGATGGTAAAAGTAATTCCGGACAAAACGTAAGTGGAGGTATATATCTTTATACTCTAGAATCATCTACGTTTTCGAAAACAAAAAAAATGATTTTATTAAAATAAAGTTTTCAGCTTTTTATTTTTTAAATAGAATTTATCCTTTTAATATCTTTTACATTGATATTGTTTAGTTTCTATTTAAATCTACCTTTTTTAGATTTATAATAATTATGGAGTAATTATGAAGAAGACCCTTATTTTTTTAATGCTGGCTTTTATTGGCTGTTCTAAAACACCTGTAGACATGGATGAAAAGCTATTTGATCGAGCTGGTAGGTATATAACTAGGTCCGATTTCAGTTCAATTTGGTTCTACAACCTTAAAGTTTATAATGGACCTGCTTTTAGTATGCATAGAAGTGGAGAACGTAAAGAAAAAGGTGATATCGTAAACGGTGCTAAATCAGGATCTTGGTCAGGTTGGGATGAAAAAGGAAATTTAAAATACAAAGGTGATTATATAAATAACACTGAAGACGGAAAATGGGCAGGTTATTTCACAAACGGGAAAATTAAATATGAAGGTGTATATAAAAACGGTAAGCAGATTGGAACTTGGAAATATTACAATAAAAAAGGCAAGATGACCACCGAGGAAAAATATTTCAGTTGTGATGAAAAATGTGAGGAAACGCACTCTCCTCGACCATGTGGGTTAGAGGGAAAAGTAAAAAAGTCAAAGAATTTTAAATAAATTCTAATTCTTTAACTTTTGATGTGCCTTGTGAATTCTAGCAAGTTTTACATACTTGCCTGCCCAATCTATATTTTGATTTAGAACGGTATTCGGTAGAATTTTTACAACTTTTCCTGGAACACCTACAACGAGTTCGCATGGCTTTACAATCATGTTCTCCTTTACGACAGCGCCTGCTCCAATAATAGCTCCAGAACCTATAACGGCCCCATTCATTATAATAGCCCCCATACCGATAAGAGCACCATCTTCAATTTTACATCCATGTATAATAGCGTTGTGGCCAATCGTTACATCATCTCCAATAACTACACCTTGGTCATTCTCTAAATGTATAACTGAATTATCTTGAACATTTGACCTCGCGCCAACAACGATTTGGTTAATATCACCTCTAGCAACAGTGTTGTACCAAATTGAAGAATCTTTATGCAATATCACATCTCCGATTACTCTAGCGCCTTCAGCAACGAACGCGGATGCATGTATTGAAGAATCTTTAATTTTTATATTATCTCTTAATTCTGTTTTTTCCATAAGTAAATACTAGTTCATTTATTGAAGATCTCAAAATCATAAATCTGTTATTGAATAAATCTATACTAATTTTTATTAGCCATGTCGATTAAAAACCAAAATATTAAAATTAAATATCTAATTATCAACAACCCTCAGGTTTTTTTAGTTACTTTAAGCTTTTTATATCTTTTACCATTACTGTCTTCATATCTAATTCCTGATGATATAAAATTTGCGTTTCTGTTTGGTGATTATGGATTTTTTGAGAGTCTTAGAAATATTTGGTTATCATCAATTGAAGTTTATAATAAAAATTATTTTCTGAGACCTATTACACATTCAATCAGCTTAATTGAATATTCGATATGGGGTATTAAACCTTTTTGGCATCATTTAACGAATGTTTCTATTCACGTTATTAATATCATCCTTATTTATCAGTTTTCATTTATTCTGTTAAAGCGGAGAGAGTTATCGCTTATCTGCGCTATTATATTTACCATTCATCCGATTATGATCAATGCCACATTTTGGATGAATGGTAAGGCAGATATTGTTGCGTGCAGTTTCTATTTATTATCTTTAATCACATTATGTAGATATATTGAAAAAAAGCATTTAAGATATTTAATAATTTCTCAGATACTCTTTTTGGTTGCATTACTATCTAAAGAGACCAGTATAACCCTGTTTCTTGCTCAGTATTGGTTAGTCTTTTGGAAAAAAGATGAATTAGTGGGCAAGGAAGAAATTCGTGCATTGTTACTGAAAATATTTTGTGGCAACCTTTTTACTATTCTTATCTTTTTATCTTTTCTATCTACCCGATTTAATCAAAATCTACTTTTTATAATTAATTTTTATAAAAATTATAATTTTGGTGATTTTTTTGAATTTTTAATAAGTTTAAAAAATAGTGGATCCTTTATACTTCTTCCATTTGGGTATAGTTGGTTTGAAACATTTTTTTTAGAAAATAAATTTTATATGATAGTTCTATTAATGCCGGTATTTATTAAATCACTATTCTTCATTTATTCAAATAATAATAAATATTACAAATATATAATGTCGTTCATGTTATTTCTAATACATGTTTTTTATGTATCTAATTCTGGAATGATAGAGTATTTGTATCTGCCAATATGTTTTTTTGCAATATTTTTAGGTCAAATCATTTATGACTCTTACCAGAAGTCTAAAATAATCTTTATCGTTTTAACGTTGTATGGAATGACTCTATTAATTGGGAGTCTAATTAATTATGGTGCTTGGGTTGATATTAATCGAATTAATAGAGCTCTTGTAAATGGACTTGAAGAAGAAATGAACGAGAATGATAATTTTGATGCTTATGTGATTTTAAATTTTCCATCAAAAGTTAATCAGGATGTTATTTTTAAAGATGAATTCGAGTCTTTCGTGAATTTAAAAACAAGTTTAGATCGAAAAATTATAATGCCAGTTTTTGTTGTTCATGATAGAGACATTAAGCCAACAGCAATTTATAGCTCTGATAAAAGCATTACTTTAAATGCTTGTGAGCAGAGCTCGTATTTTTTAGTGGGTGAAAAACCGTTAGTTCCTGGACAAGTTTTAAATGTCAAAAATGGAAAAATAATAATTCAAAAAGTGAACCAAAAGGGCAACGCAATTAGAATTGTTTTAAAATTAAAAAACAATCTTTTAGAATCACGTATTCGTTGTTTGTATTTTGATGAGAGCAGCTTGCAATATGAAGTATTCACTTTTAAGTAAATTGCTAATTTATTTAAAGTAGTACTTTAACTAGTAATAAATATATTAACATATAATAGAAAAGGGCTCTTTAAAAATATCTTATTTAAAGTTCTTAAATACGTTATTAATTTTTATTAAAGCTGTAAAAACCTTATAGGCGTTTTTCATTAGCTTTAACAATCATTGGTGCGATAAATATACTTTTGGGTATCACTATTTATGTTGGTACAGAGAGTAATGTAAGTGGTATTTTTTTTAAAATATTTTTTTGCATTATTTTGATAACTATGCTTAAGTTTAATGAGATTAAGTCTCAGTAAAGATAATATTTAATAAGGTATAACTAATATTTAATAATTTTTAGAACGCAACGAAGACCCTGTCTCGTTTGAATTATAAGTCTAAACTCCAAGAGCAAGTTCCAACTTTGGGGTGGGGTTTTGTTGCTAAAAAGTAAATAAAATAAAGAAAAAGTAAAGTGGCAGAATTAATAATTGTTTTCAGGGAGGTACTTGAAGGGTCCTTAATCGTAGGAATCCTCTATACTTACTTAAAGAAAACGAATCAGGCTAATGCTCTCATTCGATTGTGGCAGGGAGTAGCAGCTGCACTAGCAGCGAGTGTAATTGGTTCATTTCTTTTTCAAATATTTGCAAATGGATTTGAAGGTAGATCCGCTAAATTATTTGAAGGCATCGTAATGATACTTGCGGCAGCTATTTTAGGGTCAATGATTGTTTGGATGGCAAAAAACCGAAATATAGCAAGTAATCTTAAAGAAAAAGCCGACGATGCGCTATCTGGCGATAAAGTTGGATATGGTATTTTTGTGTTATCATTCATTTCGGTTTTTAGAGAAGGTATAGAAACAATTCTTTTTCTATACGGAATCATTATAAAAGAGGGTGGTCTAAATATTGTTTTATCCTTGATTGGTGCTGCTTTAGGTCTTGGATTAGCATTTATGATATTTATTCAAGGCCGTAAGGTCCCGTTGAAAACTTTTTTCAATGTGACTTCAGCTGTCTTGGTTTTTGTAGCAGCTGGTATGTTCACATATGGGATTCATGAGCTTGAGTCTGCAAGTGTAATTCCTTTTTACGGTGGTACTGTTAAAGTGGATAACGATGGTGCTACAGCAATAAGAATGAATGGCGACATTAAAGTCTTTAACATTAAAGAGAGTGAAAATAATCGAGCACTAATTATCAATAAGGCAAATAAATGGGCTTCTCGTATTTGGGATTTAAACCCTCCAAAAAATACAGATGGCAGTTATCCTGCTATGCATGACAAAGGAGCCGTAGGGGGGCTAATGAAGGGCCTCTTTGGTTATAATGGTGATCCTAGTCTCGTAGAACTAATTGCTTGGCTATTCGTAGTCATTGGTCTGGGGTTTTCATGGAGAAAGGTAGCAGCATGATAAAAAAAACAGTTAATACATCTTTAGTTTTTATAATAACTTCGCTTTTCCTGATTTTATGTGTTGGTTGTGAGGATGATGCTCTACTCGAGCCTCAAACTGATACGGGCTCAGATGGTGGCAGTTATGGTTTATTATTGCTAAATAGTGATAGTGAAGTAGATAGTTTTGAAGAAAATCCTGAAATATTTTAGACAATATCGATGAACAAAATGTTAATTAAAATTCTAGTTATTTCTTTAGGCTGTTTTTCTTTCCCCTCATTATTTGCTGATGATAATCTGAATAGTGTAAAAGGCTCAGTTATAAATAATAGCCAAGGTATACCTCTCCAGGGAGCGAATGTTGAGCTTAAAGGTGATAACACTCAAAAATATGGGGTAACTACTGACAGTGAAGGAAAGTTTAATATTGATGGCATTGAAGATGGGAAATACAAGATTAGCATAAGTTTCATTGGTTTTGAAGATTACAGAGAAGATGTTGCTATAGAGTCAGGGAAGTCTTATAAAATTGATGCTGTACTTGAAATTCAACCGATTGCTATGAGTCGTTTAGAGATTATAAGTGATGCAACAGCACCTTATCAAAAATTACCAGGCGCTGCAACGGTTATGGATATGCAAACAATAAAACTTATCAACCCTCTAGGGACGCAAGAAATGTTAGAACACATACCTGGCATTAATGGTTTTTCTGATGATGGTATTGGCAACTCTCGGATTAGTATTGGGATTAGAGGCTTAAACCCAAGGCGTAGTTCAAGAGTGTTAATTTTAGAGGATGGAGTGCCAATCCAGCCAGCGTTATACGTTTATCCTAATATGTATTACAACCCGCCTGCAGAACGAATTGACCGATTAGAAGTAATCAAAGGTAGTGGCGCAATTAATTTTGGACCTCAAACTATGGGAGGAGTAATAAATTATTTCACTCGCAGACCAAGAAATGACTTTGGAGGGACTTTTAAAATAACTGCCGGAGAGAATGGTTTCGCTAGTGTCTTTTCTGAAATTGGTGGATCTAAAAATGAAAAATTGAAACCAGAATTGCAACTATTATACAAGAGAGGCGATGGGTTTAGACAGAATAATGAATTTGAACAAATTAATGCAACCTTGAAAATTAATTATTTACCTTCATTAAATAAGAATGTGTATCTCAAATCAAATATCAATTATGAAAATTCAAACGCTACGTACACTGGCCTAACAAAATGGTCCTATGATAACGATCCTAAATTCAATCCAAAAGAGAACGATAACTTCAAGATCTTTAGAGCTTCACTTGATTTAATACAGTCAGAACGTTTGAGCTCCGTCTTATCAAAAAATACAACGGCTTTTACGAGTTATTTCGATAGAAGGTGGTGGAGAGAGAATGACGTTTTTATACTAGCTTCTGATCTTGGAACAGAAAACCCGAGTCCGGCAAACTACTACGATCCTTATGATTTAGTCAGAGTAGGTAACGGGCAAGATAGTTTTGGAATACTTAGAACATTTTATGTGGTTGGCTACGAACAATCTTATCGTTTAAAACATTTACTTTTTGAAAATAAATCAACCTTGGAAATTAGTGCTAGAATATACTGGGAGCGTTTCATAGATGATAAGAAGCAAGGCGATAGTCCAGATAGTAGGGATGGTATTTATTTTATACCAGCCACATCGGAAGATGAGGCTCCAACAATAGTTGGTCAAAGCCACCATTATGAAACAATGGCTTTCAGTGGTTTTTTCACAGAATCAATAGAATTTGGCTCTTTCAATCTAAGGCCAGGGGTTAGGGTCGAGATTTTTGAGCAGGAGCGAGTAGATCGTCTTGCCGGTTCAACTTATTTGGATAAAACAACTTCTGCGGTTTTACCAGGGATTGGTTTTATAAGCAAACTTGGAGGTTATAGCTTTTTTGGAGGTATTCATCGAGGGTTCACTCCGCCATCAAGTGGTGCTTTGAAGATATTGAATTTTGGAGAGAATGTTTCTAATGGCGGTTTAGATCTCAAAGCAGAGAAAAGTTGGAACAAAGAAATCGGTGTTAGAGGAAGTTTTTCATTTATACAATTTGAATTTTCAGGCTATCATGTCGCCATCGAAGATTTAGTTGCAGCTGGAAGAGGAACTGCTTTTAAAAATTTAGGCAAAGCTAACACGATGGGTGTTGAAACAAAAACCACCTTAAATTTTAGTGATTTAAATAAAATCTTACCAAATATTGATGTCTCCTATTCTTTTTTGAGAACTGAAATTATAGAAGGTAAAATAATATCGAATGTTGCTGGTTCGATTGGTAATCAAGTCGATATAAGTGGTAAAGAACTGCCCTATGCTCCTCATCATACTTTAATGGCTGGTATCTATAACAATTTTGGTGAAAAATTATCTTTAAGACTCGATTTTAAATATGTAAGCAAGATATACACAGATTTTGAAAATATTGAGAAGACCAAGAATCTTGGTATTCAAGGACCTGTTCCTGAGTATGCTATTTTAAATTTGAGCGCAAATTATCAGCATCATGAAAAATTAAGAATTTATTTATCTGGAAAAAATATTACCGACGAAAGTTATATCGGATCAAGGCTTCATTCTAATCCTGGTCAGAAAGAAGCAGGTTTAAGTTCTGGAATAATTATAGGCTCAAGAAGGCAACTTAATCTTGGGCTAGAATATTCCTTCTAAGTTCAACTAAAATCGAAATGTATAGTAATTAATAAATAATGTTTTTTTGAAATACTTGATAATAAGACTCAATAACATAAAAAGGAGAAAATAAAATGAAACTAAACAATAGTTTAATGTTTCTTTCATCGCTAATGCTTTTTGTCTTCATCGGATGTAGTTCTGATGATGATAACGACGATGATGGAGCCGCATTGATAGATACACCAACTGAATACTCATTTGAGAGCAGGTTCAGTAGTGGAGAAAGCAGTGTATCTTATGCTGCGCAGGTTGTTAGAAATTTATTAATTAATGATATCAAGACTCAAATGGGTGCTGATGCTGGATTAGGGAATCCTGCTACATTAGTTAGTATGATGGCTAATGATAATTCTGATCAAACTATCTTATCATCTGCTGGTGATATGGCTACGGTACAAACAAAGTACCATGATATTTCATCGAGTCATTTAAATGATAGACTATCGGCTGTAGAAAGCATTGTTATTCCTGGGTATGGTGCTCATGCGGGTACACTAGTGAATGGCTGGGTTCAAGAAAGTGTGGCTAATGGTTTAACCAGAACAACTGGTAATAATGCCGGTATTCGTTTAGATCAAATTGCTCAAAAAACTTTGTGGGGTGCCGTGTCATACTGGCAAGGAACTTCAAAGTACATGAGTACAATTCCGACAGATGATAATTCAGTCGCTAGTGGTGATGCAAATTACACAGCGATGGAACATCACTGGGATGAATCATTCGGTTATTTTGGTGCTGCGCTTGATTACAACACTGGGTATACAGATGATGTTGATAGAAAATCAGGTCCATACAATGATTCAGATAGTGATGGCTCTATTGATTTCAAATCTGAATACAACGTTGGTTGGGCAGTCGCAGCTGCAAAAAGAGATGATTGTAGTGCTTGTGATGTTAATCACGATTTCACAAAAACAATTTTCGATGCCTATGTAGAAGGAAGGACACTTATTACTAATCAAGCTGATCTTGCTGATATCCTAGTTCAAAGAGATATTGTTATGAATAACTGGGAAAAAGTAGTTGCTGCTGTTTCTATTCATTATGTAAATGATGTGGTAGCTGATATTGCTGGATTAATTGCGGCTGCTGATACAGCTATTGTAGCTGGTTCTGACGCAACGGCTGATTATGAAAATCATTGGGGTGAAATGAGAGGCTATGCAAATGGTCTTCTTTATAATGATTTCAAAGCTATTACAGATGCAAACCTTGAGCGTATTTTGACGGTTATGGGTACAGCGCCTGTTTATCCATTTAGTGGAAATTTTGATGCGATGCAAGCATATCATGACTCTTTAGTTGGTGAAGTAAGAGCTATTTTTAAAGCCTCCTACGGTTTTTCAGATTCGAATGTAACTGGTTGGTAAAAGAGGTTACATAAAAAGTAAGAGGGCAGGGAACCATATTTGGTTCCCTGTTTTTTTTTGTATAGGTTCCAGTATAAATGTTTAAACGTAATAATAGTTTATTAATCTTTTTATTATTGACTTGTATTCTCTCAAGAGCTTTAACAAGTATTTATTATATAGAAGATATTGATAGTTTAAGGTTTGCCCTTAGTATTAAGGATTACGACATAACAAAACTACAGCCTCACTTCCCTGGCTATTTTGTTTTCTGCTTTTTAGTTAAAGCTATTTATTTAGTTATTGGAAATATGGGGTTATCATTTTCAATAGTTGGCGGTATTTCCATCTTTTTTATTATATACTATTTGTTAAGGATCTTTAGTACTAGTCTAAAATCGTACGAGGGGAGGTATATAGCGCTAATTATATTTTTCAACCCTCTTTTTTGGCTAATGAGTAACAGGTATATGCCTGATTTAATGGGCTTGGCAATTTCTCTGGGTGCTATTTACTATTTAATTTATGCTAAAACGCAAAGGAACCATTTAGAGAAAGGGTTTTTTCTTTCTGGTGTCCTAGCTGGTGTGAGATTATCATATTTACCATTAATTGTATTCCCGCTGTTAAAAATATTCTTTTTAAGAAATAAAAAACTAAATTTAACAAAATCATTTTTCATTGGTGTACTTATTTGGCTAATACCAATGATATTATTAACTGGGTTAGGTGATTTAATTATAATGGCAAAAAAGCAAACCTCTGGCCATTTCATGGACTTTGGTGGTACTATACTGACTGATCAGAGTATTGTAGATCGCCTTATACTACTTATTAAATCAGTATGGGCTGATGGTTTTGGCGGTTTTTGGTTTTCTAGGGGTGTGACTTCGATGCTTCTATCGGTTATGCTTCTGATTCAGTTTATAATGAGTCTGAAAGATGTTTCTAACAAGTGGGCATCTGAGAATAAAATAAAGCCATTAATTATATGTGTAGGTATTTATTTTATATGGATATTATTGTTTCAGAATGTTGTTTATAAGAGCAGGCATGTTCTTCCAATAATACTTTTCTTATGTATTTTACTGATTGAAGGACAAGAGAAATATAGGGGTAAAATCTTCGCCGGAATAGTGTATGCATATTTTGCTGTTTTATTAGTGCATAATGCTAATTTAATTAATCAACATAAAAATTTTACTGCTCTGCAAAAACTAAAAAATTATGTGGCGCAAAATGAGGGCTTTAAAACAATAATTAGTATTCCTTTGATTAATTTTTATTTACAGAGTCATCAAATAAAAGCTGATTTTATAAATGTAGAAAACGATCAAGATATTATAAAATTATCATTTGATAACTCGAGGGATTCAAGCGTCTTAATGGTTGGTGATTATAGAAATCTCTTATCTGAGGAAAACTCAAATTTTAATAAAGATACTATCTTTTACCATAATCCCTATATGAACCAAATGTGGTCAAAAATAATAACATTTCAGATGATAAAATAGTTTTCAAATTGAAAAATGAAAATAATATAGATATCGTTGGCGGTGGACCAGCGGGATTAAGTGTTGGCTATTTTGCAAAGAAAGAGGGCCTCGAAGTAAAGATTTATGAAGCCTCAGGTACGGTTGGTGGCAACTGTAAAACAATCATTGATGGTGAGTTTAGATATGATTCAGGCGCGCATAGGCTACATGATAAGAGTGAGTATGTTACGAATGAGATAAAATTGTTGCTTGGTGATAAATTAAAGCGTGTAACATCACCCAGCAAAATTTACTATAAAGGTACATTCTTCAACTTTCCTATTTCAGTATCAGATTTAATATATAAGCTCGATTTGAGTTTATTAATTAAAATAATATATGATAATATTTTATTAAGGTTAAGAAAAAGACCTAGTCCAAAATCCTTTAAGCAAGTTGCTTATCAGAGCTATGGTAAAACTATTTCAAAAATGTTTTTAATATCATACACTGAAAAATTATGGGGGGATGATGCTGATAATCTTGATCCAACAATATCAGGAGGTAGATTAAAAGTTTTAAATCTAAGATCCTTGATGAAAGATGTATTTGCGATAAAAAAAACTGATTCTGATCATTTAGAGGGAGCATTCTACTATCCTGAATTAGGTTTTGGAGAAATATTTAATGCCTTAGGAGCTAAAATTGGTCCAGCAAATATTTTTTTAAATAAAAAAGTCTGTAATGTTTATCATGATAATAATAAGATTCTATCCTTCACGGATAACAGTGGCGAAAATAATCTCGTAAATAATCTAGTATACACTGCTCCGATCGATGAACTCGTAAAATCTTTAAGTCCTGCACCACCAAAACATATCTTAGATAAGCTACAATTTATTAAATATCGGGAATTGATGATCTGTGTTATTTATCTAGACTTAAAAAAATTCTCATCTAATGCTTCAATATATTTTCCTGATTCTAAATGTCCTTTTACAAGAATTTACGAACCAAAAAATAGGAGCACTAAAATGTCACCTATTGAAAAAACATGCATTGTGGTTGAGGTTCCAATGGGGGCTAGGAATGTAAAAATTTCTTCATCAAAAGAGGTTGTTTACAATAAGGTTCTGGACTATTTAGAAAACAAAAGCTTAATAAATAAAGAAAATATAATTAACTATAAATTAGTTAAAATAAAAAGCGCATATCCTATTATTACATTAGATAGCATATTTCACATTAAAGAAATTAGAAAATATTTAGCTAGGTTTATCAATCTTAAAATGATTGGTAGGAATTCAAGTTTTGAATATTTACATACTCATAATATAATGGAAAGATCTAGGTCTTTAATTAATAAAATGGTTTCGTGAAGAGGATGGCGATGGGCAAAAAGCATTCGTAGAGTTTTCTAATGCTTTAAAAATATTTGATAATTCAGAGCTTATTCCAGTTATAGCCTCATTTAAGAGGATAGAGCAATTTAGCGTCGCATCAGAATCAGTTATGAATCTGGATTATTTAATAGATTATTATCAGTCTGGCTTGTCCCTTCAGATTGAGGCTATTTTAAGAGGGAAGGGCTTTCTTAAAACCTTTCCATTAGATTCAGCTATTATTATTTATGATAATTTATCAGGACTTCAAAAAAGATAATAAACGGTAGAGATATTAAAACTTCGTTTTTGTAATATTGTATGATGCAATATTTACGTATTATCAATGTTTTAACTTTATTATCAGTCCCTGTCTTCTACTCTTGTAATGATGATAAAGGAGATACGTCAGCACCTGAAGTATCCATTACGTTTCCTGAAAATGGAGCAATTGTTAATGAAATAGTCACTATTACAGCGAATGCCATCGATAACGAGGAGGTCGATTTTGTTCAGTTCTTTGTAAATGATAGTTTAGATAGTTCACTAGTCTCCGCAGAGCCATATTCGTTTGATTGGAATACAAATAATCTAGATGATGGTAATTATACTATAACAGTCATTGCTCAAGACGCTAGTAAAAATACAAGCGACACATTACAAATAACTTTAACAGTCGATAATACGCTTTCATCTCCAAGTGCTGTTGAAATTATTGATATATCATATAATCTTAATCTGATGTCCATTCGTTTTAATAAATCCGCCGAATATGACTTCAGTGATTATACTATTTTGACATCAAACGCAATTGAAGGTTCAGAAAAAAGTGAAATTGGTAAAATTATAGATATCAGTGATACTCTTTTTGCAACTACTGATTTTAACCCGGTTGAAGAGTTATGGTATTTTGTTAAAGTTACAGATATCTATGGCTATTTTGAGCTTAGTCAAGGCTTTCGTGTTATAGATAGTGTACCTACAATATCAATTTTAAACTCTCCACAATATTATCAAGGATCATTACGCTTCCAATGGTCTATGAATAGCGATAATGACTTTTTAAAATATCATTTATATTCATCCAACAATGAAGACATGTCCAGCAAGGTGTTAATGGTTACGAATAACATAAAAAGTGATACAACTCATTCGGTTCATTTAGATTTAACTAGTAATCTGAAGTATTACCAACTTGAGGTGGAAGACCATTGGGGATTTGTAAGCGTTGGTAACTCTCTTCAAGCTAATCTTCCTTTTAAGTTTATAAAGAATTTTGGAGGAACGCAGAATGATAGGGGTTATGCAGTGCAGTCTGTGAGTGATGGCTATATTATTGTTGGTTCTACAAATTCATTAGGCTCTGGTAATTCAGATGTCTGGGTTTTAAAACTTGATTTTGAGGGACAACAAGTGTGGTCAAGGGTCTATGGCGGTGAAGGAAATGATTTCGGTAAAGATATTAGGATTACATCGGATCCTGATGGCTATATTATTGCCGGTTCGACAAATTCTTACAATTCAGATTCAAATATGGATATGTGGATAATAAGGACAGATGATTTAGGTCAAACCTGTCTTTTTGATGACAATGGTGAATGTGCTGAAAGTGATACGAAATGGGCGCGAACATTTGGTACAAGTGGGAATGATTATGGCAATAGTGTAATGCAATCAAATGGCGAGTTTATTGCTGTTGGTAAAAGTGGGCGAATACCGTCTTTTTTTGTCGTAAAAATAGACTCTATTGGTGATAAGGTTTGGGAGAACCTTTATGGTGAAGGTCCTGGAGATTACGGTCAATATGTTATCGAATCTTCTGTGCAAATGCCAAGTTATATTGCACTTGGGCAGAGCAATAATCCGAGTACTGCTGATAGCGATATTTGTATAATAGGAATTAATTCAAACGGAGATGAGCAGTGGTTCAGAAATATTCAATATGGTAACTCTATAAATGAACAAGGAAACTATATTTTTAGGCTTAGTGGAGGTGGTTATATCGTAGCTGGTACTAAACAAATAAATGATTGGGATGACCTTTTGATGATGAAAGTTAACAATGATGGAACTCAATCTAGTAGCTGGTCCTTTGGTGGCAGTTATAATGATGTTGGGAATTTTGCTCAAGAATTATCTGATGGTTATATCGTTTCGGGGTTTACTGAATCTTATGGCCAAGGTCTTTATGATGTTTGGGTGGTTAAAACTAGTGATGATGGAGAAGAAATTTACAATCATACTTTTGGTGGTAGTTCAGATGACAAAGCTCTTGGAGGTGTGAAAAGCATAAGCGGCGATCCCGTTATTATCGGATATACAAAGTCTTTTGGTAATGGTGGAGAAGATATTCTTTTTATTGTTTTAGACCGTAATTACCAGCCTTGAGAATCTTCAAATACTATTTGGTTTCCTTATATTTGCTAATGCTCATTGGCTGCATTGGTCCATTCAAAAAGCAACCTGTCCCTAATCCGATAAAAGAGGAAATTATAATTGTTGCTCCTGAGATTTCCTTAGAATGGAAAAAGATTAGAGCGATTCAATCAGATAAAGATCAAATAATTAATTTGATTGGAGATCCTGATTTTGTCGATAATCATAAGGCAGGGGAAGATTGGTATTATAGTCATGTCAGAAGCATAGATTATGGATTAATCAGCTTCCCAGTCAAAGGGCACCTTGTAAATCATGCTCAATATATTAAATACCCTGAATGGAGATAAAATTCTTAGATTTATAAACGTTTTAACTAAAGTATAACAATGAGAAATAAAAATTATGACATCATCTAAATATATTTTAAGTATAATATTAGTTTCATCAGTATTTGCTCAGAAAATTGAATTATCAAGTGGGTTTTATCAAGATAAAAATCAAAAAGATTCTATAGAAGTTATTTCAAGTTTAGAAAAAATTGATTTACAATTATCAGACGGTTCAAAATTAAGATTTTTATCTGAAGGTGATAAATTTAGAATGCAAAACTTATCAGATGATGGTTTTATGGGCTTGAGACCAATAAACAATAATAAATTTGAATTGTATTATAATCATAGTTCTCCAAAATCTTCTTTTAATTCTTATGAATTATATAAAAAACCCGGAGTTCTCAATAAAGTAATTGGGTTCTTAGTTACAAGCGCTTTATTTATTTCGATTTTTCAATTTTACCTTAAATTAAATAAAGTATGGAAACGAAGGACCATTGCTGAAGTTGCCAATAGTATATCTATTGTTGCTGCTTTATTGGGTTTTACTGTAGGGTTTCCATTTTTATTAAACAGCCTTTTTATTAGTGGCGATTATCCTGCTGCTGGAAAATCTGTTTTAGGATTGGGCATGGCTGTAATGATGACATTAATAAGCATGGGCTATTTTGTAGAAGATAACAAAGGTAAGGGCTTTTTTAGGCTTCTCCTTGATGCGCTGGGAGCAGAAAAAAATGAATCAACAGATTTATTAAGTGCAATGCTTAGACCACAAGGTGCCACAAAAATTATTGAAATACTTACACAGCTTGCTGCAATTGACGAAGAGGTAGCCCAAGAAGAAGTCGACTTAATTAATGAATTTGCAGGCAAGTGGCGAATAAGTATTCCAGAAATTAAAGTCGGTGTGCCTGAAAAAGTCACTAATCTTATTGAATTAAAAGCCCTTGTACAATCGTATCTTGATGAAAAACCAGATGTCGAAGTTGCTCAAAACCTAGTTGATTTAATTAATATGATGGCTGAAGCAGATGATGAGGTCACTGAGGAGGAGGCTATGGCTGTAGGCGAGTTTACTGGCATGATTGGACATTATGTAAGCCAAGAAAAAGGCGGCTCAATTGATGCTTTTGAGGTTGTAATTGTACCTCAGAATAAAAAGCAATCCAATGCTGTGAAAGAGCTAATTCCAAATATAAACTCTGTTCAAAAACAAGGTGGTGAGATATTTATCGTCGGCACATTTTATTCTGAAGATTACGCTGGTGCTGTTTGTGGTAAATACATTTCTTTGGGGCTATTTACTAATGCAATCAAAATAAAAGTTTAAGTATTTAAACTTAGTTTTTATTTTTTTACAACACCGGGTACATTTGTATCAATATATTGGAGTGCTTCTACACCTCCATAGATTTTTGCTCTAGTTGGTTTAGATGGGTTTTCTACTGCGAGAAAAACCAATTCTGATTCTTTATCGTTTATAAAGTATTGTAAAAGTTTATCTCCAGAAAGTGTAGTCGCACCCAAGACTACTTCAAGTTCTAATTTGATATTACCAATACCATTGTATGATCTATATACTATCTCAGAGCATGCTTGTTTTTCTCCACTCGTCAAATCAAAATCAAAATCATAATCGATACCAAGAAATGAGTATAGATTTTTAAGTATTAGACGAATCTCATTATCCTTTAAGTTTGGTCTAAACGCAATTATTCTATTTGCGTAGCCATTCAAATAAAAGTCTATTGTAGATGTCCTTACTCCATCTGAATTTGCTTCAATGATGTTGTGATCTTCTTCAATATATTTTTTTTGACTTTCTTTGAGGCGAACCTCGCTTAATAATGTATTTTTTTTTATGTTTTGAGATCCTGTAAACGACAAGGCATGTTTGAAATAACCAGGGAGAAAAATATTGCTTAAATAGCCACTGCTGTAAGTCAGGATTATATCTCCTGGTTTTAGTGCTTTTGTCACTTGCTTTTTTTGTCTTCTTGAAAATTTTATGCCTTCAACAAGTGGCATTCGTACATCTGCCATGATTGTAAATAAAAACTCTTGTATTGCTTTTAGTTGGCTACCGGCCTCATCAATCATAGTATTTACTGTTTCCTCGATAGTATTGACCTGCATTATTTCTGCTGCTTCTAAAGGCAGAATAGTATAGTTATCTAAGATTAATGCTTTATAGTTATCGTATTCTATGGATAATGTTTCGGTTCTAGAAATCAATTCATCTATAAAAGAGAAGTGTTCAGTTTCTTTATAAATTCCTCCCCCCTTAGATATTTGCCTTTTGAAGAATTCATTAGCAATCTCAATGTTGTTAACATTTTTAGGATTGGTTAGGTTACTAATTAAATAATTAAGCCCATTTTTTTTAATTTCAGTTCTAGGAAATTCTTCATTCAACTTTTCAATTAGAGATTGATTATTAGCTGTTTTTAGAATCAATTCAGCGCTTTGATTGTAGAGAGTAAGAGTCGCACAATACCCTAGAGCAAATGCCTGGGCATTATTTTTCTTAAATTTTGATTTATTCGAAATATCTTTGTAAGCATTTACGATATCTAGAAGAGACTTTGTGCATAATGTATATCTAAAATAAAGTCTTTCAATTTCATCATACTGGCTATTAGTAAAATACTTTTTACCGTTTTCATCTGAAGGTTCAATTAAAGATAATGCTGAGACTGTTTGATTTAAAACATTATCAAATGTTTTTATATGGTTGAAATCATCTTCAAGAACCCAGCGTTGGGAAAAATTTTGACCATGAGTAAAGAAAAAAGCAATGAGAAAAACTAATTTTCTAAACGGTATTTTGATCATCAAAAAAAAGCTATATCGTTTTTTACAGTTCTTTAAGGTCTTTTAATAATTTTTGAAGCATATCTTTTGCATCCCCGAAGACCATAATTGAATTATCGTAGCCAAATAGTTCATTTTGAACTCCAGCGAAACCAGTATTCATCGTGCGTTTATTAATTATTACTGTCCGAGATTTATCGACATCTAAAATAGGCATTCCGTATATAGGTGAGGACGAATCGTGCCTTGCAGCAGGGTTTACCACATCATTTGCTCCTAAAACTAGAGCAACATCACAGTCCTCAAATTCGCTATTTACTTCATCAAGATCTTTTAGCTGGTCGTAAGAAATATTGGCTTCTGCTAAAAGAACATTCATGTGTCCAGGCATTCTACCGGCTACTGGATGAATGGCGTATAAAACTGTTTTGCCTTTTTTTGCTAAAAAATCTGCAACTTCTCTTACAGCATGTTGAGCTTGAGCAACTGCCAGGCCATAACCTGGGACAACAATAATTTTCTCAGCGGCATCAAATATCATAGCGGCTTCTTCAGTTGAATAGCTTTTAATATTAATTTGCTTTGTTTCGCCTTGTGGCCCAGATGATTGTTCTAGTCCTACGGCTCCAAAAATAACGTTTGCTAAGGACCTATTCATACCTTTGCACATGATGTTTGTTAAAATAAGTCCAGAGGCACCAACAAGAGCGCCAGAAATAATGAGGGCATTATTATTTAGTACGAATCCCGTTGAAGTAGCAGCAATACCAGAATAAGAGTTTAAAAGAGATATAACAACGGGCATGTCGGCACCCCCGATTGGAATTGTTAAGCCAATCCCAATGATAGCTGACGCAGCAATTAATAAATAAAAAATATTAATTTGTTCAGGAAATAAGGTGATGTATATCGATAATCCAGCAATAGAAATACCTATAATTGCGTTTAAAAATTGTTGTCCAATAAAAACTATTGGCTGCCCGCTAATAAATCCTTGAAGTTTCCCAAAGGCTATAAAACTACCAGTAAAGGTAAGCGTACCAACAAAAATAGATAATGATATGGTTGCTATGCTAAAAGATAGCAATGGCTCACTTGGATTTAGAAATTCAGCAGCAGCAATAAGGGCTGAGGCAATACCACCAAAACCATTAAAAATTGCAACCATTTGAGGCATCTGGGTCATTTCTACTCGAATTGCAAAGAATGCGCCAATGATAGATCCTATAATTATTCCTATTGCAACTAGTTCTAGACTAACAGTGCTATTAGAAACTAATGTTGTAATAATCGCAATAAGCATACCGAGAGAAGCGATAAAATTCCCACTTCTTGCAGTTTTAGGATGACTTAATCTCTTTATGCCAATTATAAATAATACTGATGATAAAACGTATAATATGCTATCTAAGTTTATCATAAGTTATCTTTTTTTAAACATTTTGAGCATTCTATCAGTGACCATAAATCCACCAACAACATTAACCGAGGCAAGTATAACGGCAACAAAGCCAAGCCAGGTACCTATTTCACCGCCAACTTTAGTTGAAATTATAGCCCCGACTATTGCAATTCCTGAAATTGCATTTGAACCACTCATTAGAGGAGTATGCAAAGTAGGCGGAACCTTCGTTATTATCTCTACTCCTACAAAAACTGCTAGAATAAAAACTGTTAAAATATTTATGTCCATTTAGGATTCTTTCATAATATTATTTGTTGGCTCATGAGTAATACTTCCACGATGAGTAAAAGTTGATCCAGAAATTATTTCATCATTCATATCGAAGTTGAGGTTTTTTTCTTTGGTCATATGAATTACTAATGCCGAAATATTTTTAGCATACAATTCGCTTGCGTGTACTGGCATTGTCGCGGGGATATTAGAAGTTCCGTCAACAATTACTCCATTGTGCGCAAAAGTTTTATCTTTCTTGGTAATTTCACAATTACCGCCGTTTTCAGCGGCAAGATCCATAATAACAGAACCGGGTTTCATAAGTTCAACAACATCTTTTTCTATTAAAATAGGTGCCTTTCTACCAGGAATGAGGGCAGTAGTAATAACCATATCAGCTTTAGATATATGTTCTTTAATTAGCTGTTGTTGCTTTTGTTTATACTCTTCTGATGTTTCTTTAGCATATCCGCCTTCACCAACTCCATCATCAGAATCAGAAATAACTTCTACAAATTTTGCTCCAAGCGATTCAACCTGCTCTTTAACTTCGGGACGAACATCAAAAGCTTCTACTTGAGAACCTAATCTTTTTGCTGTTGCAATAGCTTGTAATCCTGCTACACCTGCACCCAAAATTAAGACTTTAGCTGGCCTAATTGTTCCAGCAGCGGTCATCAGCAAAGGCATGTAAACACTCATGTGAGTAGACCCCATTAGTACGGCTTTATAGCCAGCAATATTTGCTTGAGATGAAAGTGCGTCCATTTTCTGAGCAAGAGTCGTCCGGGGAACTAAATGCATTGACATTCCCGTAATATTGAGTTTTGACATAGCGCTTACTTTTTCTAATTCAATTGTAGGTTGAAAAAAAGAAATGCAAATAGACTTTTCGGCCAAAACGGAAATTTCATCTAGGCTTGGTGGAGCAACTCTTAAAATTATGGCTGCATCTTTTAATAATTTAGCAGATGAGTCAACAATTTTAGCACCAGCTTTGATAAATAAATCGTCAGAGATATAGGACTTATTTCCAGCGCCTGATTGAACGCTAACTTCGTAACCTGCTTTGATTAATTCTGATACAGAATGGGGTGTTACAGCTACTCTTGTTTCGCTGTCGACTGATTCTTTTGGGATTGAAATTTTCATTTTTTAATTGTGTTCTAGGCGCAGAACTTAGTAAAAATAAATTAATGAACAATTGCTAAACAATAAAAATATTTTTAATAAATTCTAAACTAAAAACAAATAAAAAATCTTAAAATTAAATGAAAAATAAAATAAGCATCCTATTCTCCTTAATTATTTCTTTTGTCTTCTCCGAGACTATTACAGTTCCTAATGATTACCTATCTATTCAGGCCGCGATAGATAACGCTAATGAATTAGACACAATATTAGTTTTGCCAGGGTTCTACCAAGAAAACATTAACTATAATGGTAAAAATATTGTGCTCACTTCTTCTTATGAAATTCAAAATGATTCCCTTTTGATTTCTTCAACAATCATAGATGGTGGAGGAAACGGCTCTGTTGTCGTTTTTAATAATAATGAGAGTGAAAATTCAGTAATAAAAGGATTTACGATTCAAAATGGGAATGGGTTTTTTGCAGACCCCGATGAGAATGGTACATTTTACACATACGGTGGCGGTATTTATTGTAAAGGTTCAACACCACTACTAAAAGATTTAATTATTACAAACAACACTGGAAATGAAGGTGGCGGTGGCGGAATTTTTTGTTATGAAGCATCCCCTACAATTACAGGGTGTAAAATAACGGAAAATTCAACTGATGATGTTGGGGGTGGCCTCTATGCAAGGTTCTCAAACCTATCAATTTCTGACACTCGATTTATTTCAAACGAAGCTGATCTAGGCGCAGGTTGTTATCTCCGGAATGAATCAATTCCGAACTTAGACAATGTTGAATTCAAAACAAACCTTGCCGCGAATTCTGGAGGGGCGATAGTCTTAAAAGATAATGCAGATGCCATCTTCACAAATGTGAGAATAGTAAATAATGAAGCGGAAGGCCTTGGCGGTGGAATATATATTAATAATGCTGATCCCAATTTAGATTATACTTTAGTCGCTCTGAATGTTGCTAGCGCAGGTGGTGGCATTTATATACGTAATAATTCGGATCCAGTTTTTAGTAATATTACACTCGCTTTCAATAACTCAGGCTTTGATGGTGGCGGAGGAGTTTACCTCCGAGATAACTCAAGCGTAGTTGCTTCAAACAGTGTATTTTGGGAAAATGGAGATTCGCAATTTTACTTCCGTGATTCCGGTGATGAAGTAGAACTTACCATATCATATAGTTTAATTCAAAACAATCAAGAGGGTGTAGATGACAATGATAATGGTGACCTAAACTGGGGGCAAGGGATGCTTCAAGGTGATCCCTATTTTTGTAATGGGGCGGCTGGTGATTTTAGCGTTCGAGAAAACTCTCCATGCCTTAATGGCTCTTCAGATGGCGGTTTGGTAGGGTTTCTGGGTACTGGTTGTGGGCCAATAAATACGGGGCCTGTTTGGTATGTTAGTGAGCTTGGCAATGATTCAAGTGATGGGTCATCAGAAGCGCCTTTTTCATCGATTCAAAAAGCAATCGATGTTTCTGCTGATGGAGATACGGTTAGGTTATTTGTTGGCGAATACATCGAATCATTTGATTTTCTATCAAAGCAAATAGTTTTTGAATCTAGAGCTGAGGAGCTGCAGAATGATACTCTAATCTCACAGACGATAATATCGGCTGGTCCTCTTGGCGGTTCTTGTATCGAATTAGTAGGGCAAGATGCTGCTAATGTTGAAATTAAAAATATAACTTTTTCTGGAGGGCAAAGTCAAATAGGTGGTGGGCTTTACATAGAAAACTCGAGTCCAAAACTTTCAGGAATTTTAGTTGAAAACAATGCTGCTGAAGTAGGAGGTGGTTTATATATAAATCAATCTAACGTTGAGTTGGTTGATATAATCGTTTTTAATAACGGAGCTAATTTTGGTGGCGGTATTTATGCGACAGGGTCTATTGTTAAAGTAGTCAATGCATCGATTGATAGTAATCTAGCATATTGGGGAGCGGGTATCTATTCTGAAGATTCAAATTTTGATATAGAAAAGTCAGATTTGAAACGTAACTATGCCTTAATTGAAGGAGGGGCGCTCTATCAAAGTGGTAATAGTTTCTTGATCAGTGAAAGTGCTGTTTTTGGTAATACAGGTTTAGACTTTGGTGGCGCATTGGTTTCTTATAATGGCGTATTGGATGTTCAAAATAGTACGATTGCTGGAAACACCTCTAATTATGGCGCTGCACTAAATTTAAGAGAGTCTGCCTTGACAATAAAAAATTCAATAATATGGGAGAACGGTGAAAATAGTTTATATGTTGCAGCTGGCAATCAATCAAGTATGATTTCCATAGATTATTCCAATTTTTATGGAGGACAAAATTATATCTCTGAAAACCCAAATGTAATTTTAAACTGGGGGCTTGGAAGCTTTGATATTGATCCGCTTTTTTGTAACCCGGACAAGGATGATTTTGCACTTCAAGAAAACTCGAGTTGTCTTTTTGCAAGCGAGGCCTCAGGAATTATCGGAGCATTTGAACAAACCTGTAGCCAACAACTTGGTTTAAATGATATTATTCTGCCTTTGAATTATAAGTTGTTCCAAAATTATCCAAACCCTTTCAATCCTTCTACAATAATTAGATATAGCATTGCAAAATCAAATAGGGTAAACCTTTCAATCTTCTCAGTAAGTGGTGCGCTCGTAAAGGAGTTGGTTAATGGATATGTTTTAAGAGGTGAACACAAGCTAGTTTGGAACGGTTTTGATAAAAAAAACAATAGAGTGTCCTCTGGTGTTTACATATATAGATTGACAAATGGTGATAAGGTTTTAAGCATGAAAATGATATTAGCAAAATAAGGTTTTATTACTTTTTAAAGAATTTTCATTTTTTTTTAAACAATTTTAAAAAATTTCTAACTTACTACTTATAAAGAGTGGATTATTGTAATATTGAGTTAACTTTTATATGAAATTGTTTAATTTTAAAATATATATATTTTGCCTTGTGATAATGACTTTTGTAGTCAGCGCATCCGATCTCGGTGATTTTGCTGATTATTGGGAAGGTTATGAATCGCTCAATAGTCCTTCCACAATTTATCAAGACAGGCAGGTTTATATTAATCTACGAGCAGATGACATTGAAGATGCGAGGCTAGTATATGTTTCTAATTCTCATTTTATTTATAACGGCTATCTTGACTGGGCTGACCATTATTTTTCTTACGACAAGAATAACAATAATATAACCTTTTCAAGGAGATTTAATACGCCACTTGGAATAATAGGTACTCAGAACCTGATATATAAAATCACAGACTATTCCCCAGGAAGAATGTCATTAGAATATGTTTCTAGTGATAGCGCAACTATTCATAAATTAAGAATAAGTGTGGCTTCATTGGGGGCAATGTTACATAATATTCCTAATGCTGTAAACTTGGAGCCTAATTACCCGAACCCTTTTAACCCTTTGACAAATATTCCTGTTGTAATAAATAGCACTAGCGAAATCATTGTAAGTGTTTACGACTCAAACGGAAAATTAGTTAAAGAGGTTTTTAAAGGCTCGCTGAATCCGGGGGTGTTTTCGTTTCAATGGGATGGTATTAATCAGAATGGCATTAAGATGAGTTCGGGGTTGTATTTTTGTAAATTAATTTTACAAGGCAAATTTATATCATCAAAAAAAATGATTTTACTTAAATAGCTTTTGCTATTGATTATTGGTTATGAAAATAGTTCAATAAATGCTGAAAATCATTTACATAATAGTATTTAGTTCTCAATTAAGTGCTACTTGGCTTGAAAATATTCCTCAAAAAGTAATTCAGTCTAATGGTCTAGAACTTGAGCTACTTGCATCAGGCGATCAATATGCTCACAGGTTGCATGACAAGGCTGGTTTTACAATTGTTTTGAATCCTTCTGATGGTGACTTTTACTATGCACAAAAAAGACACGGAGAGATAATTCCATCAGTATATAAAGTTGGATTGGTTGATCCTAAGCTAATTGGTTTATCGCCGGGATTAAATATTAGCAAAAATAAATATTTAGAGAAAAAAGAATATTATGAACAAAGCATGTCGAATAGAAATGGTCGTGATGCCCCTACTTCTGGTAATTTAGCTCAGCTAAATGTATTTATTAAGTTTGCTGATGATCCAAACTTTCCTTTTAGTAGAGATTATTATGATATCCCTTTTAACTCAAACACTGAGGCGTCGATAAAAGATTATTACTATGAGGTTTCTTATGGGACTTTAACTGTGGATACTTATCATTATCCCCCAAGCATTCTTGGTTCGAATACATCGTATACTGACAGCCGAAATCGAGGATATTATAGTCCTTATTCTGCTACAAATACAGAAGGCTATCAAACAGAGGATGAAAGAACCGCTCGAGAGCATTCATTGCTCAGAGATGCTGTAGTAGGAATACAAAATTCTGTTCCTGAGGATTTAAATATAGATGTAAATAACGATGGGTATGTTGATGCTTTATCTTTCAGTATTAATGGCAATGTTGACGGTTGGTCTGAGCTTTTATGGCCACACCGTTGGGCATTGTTTTCATATGATATTTATATTAATGGCGCAAGAGTTTACGACTACACATTTGAGTTAACGGAAAGTTCTTACTTTACAGCTGGTGTTTTATGTCACGAGTTCTTTCATGTGCTAGGTGCTCCAGATCTTTATCATTACGATGGGGGAGGTGCTCCAGATGCAGTAGGCGGTTGGGATATTATGGAAAGCACATCGAATCCGCCGCAATATATGGGAGCATTTTTAAAGTGGAAGTATGGAGATTGGTTGCCGGAAATTCTTGAAATTAATTCCTCTGGAAGGTATTCATTGAACCCGCTTCAGCAGCAAGAGAATGTGGCTTTTAAAATTGCATCACCAAATAGTGAAACAGAATATTACGTTATTGAGTATAGGGTGAAAGAAGGTCGTTATGACTCGAATACGCCAGGTTCTAGAGATGGTTTGCTTGTCTATCGTATAAATACCGAAGCTGGGAATGGAAACGCGCAAGGACCGCCAGATGAAATATATCTTTACAGGCCTGGAGGAACACTTACCTCTCAAGGGAGTTTTGTTTCTGCACCTTACAACGCTTCTTGGTCACACACTGAAATAAATGATTTTTCAAATCCGGAGCCATATCTTTATAACAATGGTTTTGGAGCCAGCGGCGGTTTGAATTTGTTAAATGTTGGAACGGCCGGGGAGACTATTTCTTTTACAGTTTCAATGGGCTCTCCTACAATTGAATTAAACCAAAATTCTGTTGTTTTTAATATGGAGCCAAATGAATTTCAATCTCAAAATATTACATTATTAAATGGCGGGGACACAGAAACTCTGCTTATGTTTGAATTAAATTCTGCAAATTTGCCTTTCGCGAACCCCGTTGGTGGTCCTGATGAAGGTGGCTATTACTGGTCATCATCATCTTCTGATAGCTCCCTAGATTTTAGTTGGATAGACATTGAAGGTCTTGGTACACAAATACAGTTTGCTAATAATGATGATTCGCCAAATCCTGTTTCGATAGGATTTAATTTCCCTTTTTTTGATAGTGAATACTCTGAAGTCTTAATTAATCCAAATGGTTGGATAGGGTTTGGTCAAGATAGTCCAAGCTGGTCAAATATTAGTATACCTAATGTTGATGCTCCAAAACCTGCAATAATGGCTATGTGGGATGATTTAAATCCGATTAATGACAATGGCAACACCTCAGCTGCTGGTAATGTATCTTACTACACTGACGTTGAGAATGATTATTTTGTAATTTGGTATGATAATGTTGTCACTTGGCAAAACAATACAGTTTTAGGCGAATTCGACTTCCAAGTTGTATTGCATCAAGATGGCTCTTTTGAGCTCAATTATAATGAAATCATTGGAAGTTCTAGTTCAGCAACCGTCGGGTTCCAGGATGAAAATGGTACGAATGGAACATTACTTTCTTTAAATGAAGATATTTTAACCAGCCAACAAAGTATATTCGTCTCAAAAGCTAGTCAGTCTGAATGGTTAACGATAGGAACTCAATCTGGAGAAATGAGCGGGCTTCTAGCTGGAGGACAGCCTTTCAATATTAATCTTATGGTCAATACAAATGGCATGGAGATTGGAAGCTATTACAGTTCATTGACGATTTCATCGGACCAAGTTGATTCGCAAACACTACCTATTGAATTAGAGCTATCAGGAGAGGTGACTTCAATAACCTTGCCATTTATTGATATAACTGAGGATACATTGGGTATCGTCACTCTTCCAGATTATGTAGATTCAAGAATTTCAGCAGTATTTGAAAAATATACACATTTAGAGCTCGCAGAAAATGTCGTAATTCCTATTTTGGCGCAAGAGGAAGTCACTACCAATCAAATTCTTCATGTAAAAAAGATACTAAAAGAGTTTTTAACTGATGTTCCAGGATCTGATTGGGGTGAAAACAAAATAGCTATAATTAATGCTGTCTCAATGAGTAATGCATTCTTGGCTCTACTCAATGATGAAAGTGAATATGAAAATCCAGATGTTCAATTTTTGTTTGACAGCGGCGCGGAGGGGCAAGACATTCTCGGAACAGAGATTTTTCATGAAGGTACGAATGCTTATATGAACAGTTCTAGTAGAGATGCTACCTATGAAGAGGTCTTGCACTTTGTTCATAATTATGGAATTGTCAATACTCTTCCTTCAATGCAGTTAGCAATAGATCAAGCGATGAATAGTGCGGTATCAAATGGTATTTATGTCCCCCTTCCCGATGTCCCAATAGAAGATCAAGATGACGAGTATTTTGCTTTAGTAATGGAAGTTTATTTTGGGCTCTGGGCCCATGACCCGGAGCAAAATGGTTGGGCAGGCGGAATTGAATATCACTTTACGAATCGCCAGCAGATGTCTGATGGTGATTCACTGGGCGCGCAAATTGCGAGAGATTTTTTTGGACAAAGTTTGCGTTATATGGCTGAGCTTCCATATGATTTTGAAGGTCTGTTTAGTATGAGTTTTAACCCAAGTCTCGATTATACAAATCGATCAAGGTATCTTCAAAATGTTAAAGTGCTAGGTGAAAATGATGTTGATATAATTGGCAATGACTTAAGAAATATTGTTTTTGGAAATTCGGGCTCTAATCATTTCACTGGTAAGGGTCTGGATGACTATTTTGATGGCAGTGAAGGAATAGATAGAATAATTTTCTCAGGTGATTATGGTGAATATGCAATTTTTGAGAGTGCTGATTGGAATGATTACAAACCCTTTGTAGTAGATTTATTTTTCAATAGAGATGGTGCTGACACTTTATTAAGGGTTGAGGAGATGGATTTCAATGGAATTATTTATAGTTTAGAAGGTCAGTTAAGTTCTAGTAGCGATCAATTTATAATTGATGAGTTCAGGTTATTCCCTAGTTACCCAAATCCTTTTAATTCCTCGACAAGTATAAAATTTAATTTACCAAAAGAGTCGTCAATTAACTTAGTTGTTATTGATTTGCTTGGAAGAAACGTAAGAACAATATTGGATAATGAAATAAGAAATATGGGTTCGTATCAAGTAAAGTGGCATGGTTATGATGACTACGGTTCTTTAGTCCCCTCTGGTATATATCTAATTCATTTTACTAGTGATGCGTATTCTAAGCATTTTAAAACAGTGCTCCTTAAATAAAAAAGATATTTGTGAGTGTTTTTCCTCAATTACTCGTTCTAATATTGAATGGGTTGAAATTTATAGTTTTCCTACTCTTGTCTGTACGCGTAAAGAGTGTAATTGCAGGGTAAGTGATAATTAATCTTAATTAAAGGAGTTTTTATGAAAATTTTAAAAAAGTTGCGGTCAGGGTTTACTATGATAGAAATTATGGTCGTGGTTGTAATTGTTGCCATTTTAGCAGCTATAGCCCTGCCTATTTATCTTGATTATGTACAAAGTTCCTACGCTTCTGAGGCTAGAACAGTTATTTCAAATGTTCATAATGCATCAAAAATGTATTATCAAACTAGAGGTGAATGGCCAGGTGACGTTGAGCAGCTAGAGAGGTCTGGGCAACTTGATTTAGATAGGTCTACAAAACTTAAATGGACTTTTGAGCTACAACTACCAGATAGATTGAGCGCTACAAGTACTGAAGAAATGACAGGTGGGGCTGGAAAAGTTGTGTCCTTCGATGCTCTGACTGGAAAATTTAAGGGGTATGGTTCGCCTGAAGATAGTCAGTAATTATGGACCTTAATGAATTATTATCATACAGTATTGACAGCGGTGCGTCTGACTTGCACTTGAGTGTTGGTTCCATACCCATGGTGCGAATTAATGGAACTATGAAGCCTTTAAATCTTGACGTGCTTCTTCAAAGCGATATAGAAAAAATGCTTCCTGAGGTAATGGATGAAGATCAAATAACATTATTTAAAGAGCAAAAAGAAATTGATTTTTCTGCTAAACTCGAGGGTAAAGGCAGATTTCGAGTTAACTTTTTTAATCAAATAAACGGGCTTGCTGCTGTTTTTAGAACGATTCCGGATACCATAAAAAGTTGTGATGAATTAGGAATTCCTCCATTTATGCAAGATCTTGCTATGATAGATAGAGGTCTTGTGCTGTTGACTGGGCCAACTGGTTCTGGCAAAAGCACAACTTTAGCGGCAATGGTTGATCATATAAATAGAAATAAGGCCTGTCACATTATAACAATTGAAGACCCGGTTGAATATTATCACCACACGAAAGAGAGTTTAATTAACCAAAGAGAGCTTGGTGCTAGTACGCACAGCTTTTCAAATGCTCTTAGAGCTGCATTAAGGGAAGATCCTGATGTCATATTGGTTGGTGAAATGAGAGATCTGGATACTATTTCATTAGCTTTGACAGCAGCGGAAACTGGCCATCTGGTTCTTTCGACTCTGCACACTTCTAGCGCAGTAAAGTCAATTGATAGAATTATTGATATCTACCCCTCTGGTCAAAAAGGTCAAATTAGGTCAATGCTCTCTGAATCATTGGAAGCTGTTATTTCTCAAAAGCTTCTGCCTACAAAAGATGGAAAAGGTAGGGTGCCGGCGTGTGAAGTTATGATTTCAAGCACGGCTATTCGAAACCTCATCAGAGAAGATAGAGTGTTTCAAATAACATCCGTAATTCAATCAGGTGGTGTAGAAGGCATGCAAACATTAGATCAAGATTTACAACGATTAGTAACGCAAGGCAAAATTGAGCGCAAAGTTGCAATGGAGATTGCTGATAACCCTAAGCTTTTTAAACAAAACGTATTATAATAATGATTAGAAAAACTAGTAGTGGTATAGGCTTTATCGAGGTAATGACAGCAGTTGTAATTATCTCAATTGCTGCGCTAGGAATTCTTATGGGTGCGGTTCATGCTCGAGGTGAACTACATGCTTTAGAAGTTAAGGAACGTGCAACAGAAGAGCTTCTAAATCACATGGAATACTGGAAGGGTCGAATCGCGGATGGTGTTCTATCGTCTTCAGAATGGAGCGGAGACTTGCAAGGTGATCAGATTTATCTTTTTGGGAGCGCTCAATCCAGCTATAAAATAAAAGCTACGTTGTATTATGATATTAATAAGCTTGATGGTATAACTGAGCATGGCCCAACAGATTTTAGAAGATATCAGCTAGATTGTTGGATAAAATGGAAAGATTACATGCAGACACCTGCCAACAGGTGGAGCGACAAGGTTGAAAAGGAGAGACGGCTTTCTACTGTAATGGCTGTCTTCGATATCGGATAATGATACTATCAAAGACATCAAAAGGGATGACATTAATTGAGATGACTGCGGTTGTGGTTGTCACTAGTATTATTGCCTTAGGAATGACAATGGGCACTCAAGGTGTTCTATTGCATTATCAATCTGACCATGTAAGGCAAGATCTAAGGCAATACGGAAGCAATATCATGCGGGAAGTGGTTAAAGAGCTAAATCTAGCGCAAAAAGTTGAGGTTGATGGTCTCAATGGATTTTCAAGAATCAAACTATTTAAAGTTTATAATGATTTGACTCCATCAATGGTCATCTCTTGCCATCAAACTAATGGAGTCCAGTTTAATTACGATGTTCCATTAGAGGGGACTTTAAAGTTTCCTAATTTTGGTGCATTTCGTGACAATGGTCAAAGAACTATTTGGGTAAGAGATTTTGTTGTAACTAGTGAGCCGAGTTCTAGACCTGGTTTAACAGCCTTTAAACAGTCATATTTGCACCTTGAGTTGACTTTAACGATGGACCAAGACGTATCTATAAATGGTCAAACAACCTCTGAAGATCATTATTTTCACAGGGGCGTATTTTTAGGACAATCATTTATTATGAAAAAACTTACAAATGACCAATCTCAGATTTCATAATAGCGGTAGCGCTGCTCCTTTAGCAATGTTGTTTACCCTGGTGAGCATGGTTTTTACTGCCGCTTACCTGAAAAGTTCTTTTAATCTATCCGTTTTAGAAGAATATCGGTATGCCGAACACAGAGCTCTGTATGCTGCTGAAGCGGGGTTAAATGAGGTTGGTATTGTAATTTTACCTCAGTTAGTTACTGAAGATACATTGTTATATCCAGAGGGGAAAAATTATGGTAAAAATGAAAATGGCTCTCCCGTTGGTAAGTATAAAAATATTTATGCTCGAACAGAGTTAGAGCAAAATTCCACTAGGAAATTGTATTATGTCTATTCGACTGGTGAAGCGACTCCTACAACTAGTTTTGGAGATAAAGTAGAGGCTATTGAACGTACCGTATTTATGACAATGCAAGCACAAGGCTTTGAAGATTTTATGTATTTTACGAATGAAGAAAAGCCGATAGGTCCTGGCAATACTGGAACCGTGAACTTCGGCACCAATGATCAATTAGAAGGTAGAGTGCATACAAATGGAAGTATGGTCTTTAGTAGTTTTGGTTGTCCTGAGTTCTCTGGCTCCGTTACAATAACGAATGAGGCGGTTGATGCTGGCGGAGGTATTGGTTCTTGGGGAGCCTGTGATGAAGGGGTCTTTGAGCAAAATATTGATGGTGAATCAGTTAATATACTAGATACTATAGCGACGATAACATTTCCTCCTGAAAATTCTGCGCAGTTAGTTAGAGCAAATGCCGACTACGTTTTTGATGCTGACAATATGCTTTTTCGAACTGGGAAAAAAGACACCATGGTAATGACCGAAATTAATTTTACTGCAAGTGGTTTCTGGGCTTCCCAATGGTGGTATAATATTCCTCCTATTGGTGGGCCTCCGAACGAGTTTGATTTTCGCTGGGATGGCTTAAATACTGCCTTAAATGTAAATGCTTCTAGTGCTCATTTTGGTCCAGAAAATGTCTTTATACCAGGTATCGGATATGAAGGTACATTTATTATTTTAAGTGCATTTGATGCGTCTGGAGAGAATATTAGATCTACACTTATTGGTTCTATAAGCACTGGTGATATTTTGAGAGTGGCAAATTCAGATATTTCTAAGTCTGTTTCATTTACTACGACAAATGATCCGATTCCTATTGGAGAAGATCGAGTCATGATTCAAATAAACTCTGAATCAATTGGTTATGTCTCTTCTTCAGGAGAGGGGTTCTTTGATGGTGAAGGTATTACACTTGTTAATACTAGTGCTTCTACGGGCTTAGCGGAAGATGTTGAATGGAATGATTTTAAATATTATCATGATCATGCAGATGATGGTTCTGAGTATTGTCCTCCTGGGGGGAGACATCATTTTGATTTTGATTATTGGAATGCTGGCGGATTAGCGGGGTTAAATTGTGATATTTTTTCTTGTCCAGATCAAATATACAGTAGTGAATATGTCTATATGCAGAGATTGTTTTATCCTTATTCTGGGCCATCTGTCATCTACGTAAAAGGTGGTCAAGTATTAGTTAGGGGGCAAGTAGGCGGTCAATATACTATAGTGACTGATGACTACACTGAATACCGACGACATGATAACCAAGGCATTGTTGATAGAGTTTGGGGGAATATTTGGCTTATAGATGATTTGGTCTATTCTGACTCGTATGCAAATGGGGCTATTGTTCATCCAGATGATGGAGGTACTCAGAACGTTATAGGTCTAATTGCTGGTGGGAGTGTTATTGTAGCAAATACCAGGCCGAATGGCGCCCGAGGGCAACTTTATGATTCTGATATTAAAATTAATGCGTCCATAATGGCGCTTTACGGAGGATTTATTTCTCATTATTGGCAAAACACTTTAACGGCATATCATGATTGGAATGATAATTTATCATATGGATATATAGCTGACGGGCGAGGAGGCCACAGAAATAATTTTAGATCTCAAGAAAATAATGGTTTGTATACTAATACAAATGATAAGCGTGGCATTATCCATCTTTGGGGTTCTATTGTTCAGCAAAAAAGAGGATATCTATTGAGAAATTACCCTGGGCCTTACAATGTCTCTCCTGGTGTTGGTTATGATAAAAATTTCCATTATGATTGGAACTTGCGTATGAATCCACCGCCGTATTATCCTGATCAGGTTGATGTAAATAATAATGTCATTCTGAAAATGGCGTCCTATGGTGAATTAGGAGATGATATTTAGTATGTTAAAAGGAGATTATTAATGTTTGTTGGGCTAGATATTGGAAGACAATATGTCAAAGTTGTTGCCATGAATAAGACAAAAGATGGTTATAAATTATTAGATGCTGGAAATAGGCTGGTACCTGAACCTAATCAAGCATTCGATCCTGATAAAATTGATACGCATCACTGGGTTATGGCGATAAAGGAACTATTAGGACAACAAAAATTGAACCCGAAAAAAATTAAATTAATTGCTACTGGTATTAGTGGTGCCTCGGCCAGTGTCAAGCAAATTACAACGATGGAAATGCCATCAGAAGAATTAGCGTCTGCGATGACTTTTGAAGCAAGGAAACATATTCCGATGGATGGAACAGATGCAGTAATTGACTACCAGATATTAGGTTCAAACGAAAAAGAAGTTGATAAAATAGATATTAGCTTAGTAGCCTGCACAAAAGGGGTCTTAAACTCACACATTGACCTTCTAAAAGAAAGTGGTCTGAAGCCGGGGGTTATCGATGCTGAGCCGATCGCAATTACAAATTCATTTACCTATTTGAAAGATATGCCAACAGAAGGTTTAGTAGTTATCTTAGATATAGGTGCCTTGTCTTCAAGTTTAGTCGTCTGGGGCAATGGTCAGCAATATTTTACTCGAGACTTGCCTATTGGTGGGCATCATTTTGTTAAAGAAATTGTAGATAAAAAAAATATTAGTTACATAGAGGCTCAAGATCTTCTTTACAAAGAAGGCGTTGATTCAATTATTAAAAATGAACCAAGTGATGATAAGTCCTCTCTAGGGGTTGCAGAAAGGTCAGTATATGACAATCTTATTGAAGATCTTCGTAGAAGCTTGAGGTTTTATGCTAAACAAACTGGGCAGAGCTTTTTCTTAAAAATTTTATTAACTGGAGGAGCGGCCGGAACGCCAGGTTTAACAGGTCTGATTAGCTCTAAACTAAATATAGATTCCGATGTTTTAAATCCATTTGAAGGTCTAGAGGGGGCTGAATCTTTAAGTCTTGAAAATCCTAGTCAATATGTTCTTGCGATGGGTTTATGTATTCGGGCAGGTATGGAGTAATGAAGACATATATTAAAATCAATCTTAATAAAGCTGAGAGTTCAGAGGTTCTCAAAGAAAAGGCACTTGATCGTACTCGTTGGGTTATTTTTGGGGTTTTGATATTTAGTTTAGTATTTATCAATTTTCGAGTTTTGATGATCGGATTTGGATATAATTCTGTAATTAAAAAGAAAAAGAATCAAATCGTTCAATTAAAAAATCAAATTAAGCAATTACAATCTAAAGGTAAAAACTTATCAAAGAGTGATATTATGTCTTTTGCCGATCTTGAACAGGGGCGGTTCCTCTGGGCTAGAAATATGGAATTGTTAGGCCAAATGACACCTGACGATATGGCGATAACTGGAATGAAATTTAAACGAGATAAGCTTACAATTAAGGGTATCGCTTTAACCTTTGAAGATCGGAAAGATTTTGAAATCATTGATGAATATGTTCAGACCTTAAGGAATAATAAAGAATTTTCGCAAAATTTCTCCAGAATTAAATATGTTGGTCACCAAAAAGTAAGTATACGTGGACAAAATATTATTCGCTTTGAAGTAATAGCCTCTATTAAAAAAAGTGGCGGGAAGGGTTATTCATAATAACATGGCAGAAAAAAGAAATATTATTTTATTTGGTGCCTTAATTATTTTAACAATTATTTATTGGCTTAGTGCTTCTTTCTTCATTGGCGAAAAGCCATTAAAAATAAAACTCCTAGAACAAGAAGAGACAGAGCTAAACGAAAACTTAATTAGTGCTCAAATTCTCGCTAGTAAGCTTGATCGAGTTTATACTCTTTTTCAAGAAAACCTAGCCTTGTCCCAGCAGGATTCATTAGCGGAAGATGCTAGTTTGCCTTTCTTAAATACTTTGACTGATATACTGGATGATTTAGATATCCAGTTACTAGGTATTAAACCTAAAGACAGGGTGAGTAAAGGAGATTATTATAAGTCTCCATATGTTATAACTATTGAGTGCAGTTATGACGAATTTGGTAAGTTTTTAGCAGAAATTGAGCGTTCGCCTAGGCTAATAACGCTAAATGAATACGAGGTTAAAAATGGTATTGAGCGAGTAAAAACCAATGTTTCAGAGGATGATTTATTAGAACAGGTATTCGAACTCAACCTTGCTACAATTACATTGGTTAAATCTAAGGTTAAAGGTTAATTATGAGCGAAAGATCACTTACCATTTGGAAGTTGTTAATAACGTTTGCTATCCTTTCAATCGTAGCTGGTGGGTTTAGTTTATATCCGAAGAATAAAAAGTATCGTAAAATTATTGCTAAATCCTCAAGAACGTTTGGAACAGATAAAGATTTAGAAAATGTTATTGAATATCTAGAAGAAAGGTTAGAGCAAAGAGGGTATTATCAGTTTTCTTTAGAGAAACAGCCAATGCGTCTAACAAATGTTTTAACCCTAGCAGATGGTAGTGGGCCAAGCAATAGAAGAAGTCGTAGTGCATTAAGAATAGCGATGATATATCAAAGCCAAAATAAGTTTCAAGCTCAATTGAATTACAGGGGAAGTATTTACAATGCAACTAGTGGGGAAAATATTCCGAATCTAGGGAAAATAGTTCATATTGATGAAAAGCAGGTATTGATTGAAAGAGAGAATAAAATTCTATCTTACCCCGCTCCAGGAACGGATAGACAAAATGCTTTAGAAATTAGTGCGGAAGATTTTAAACAAGGTAAGATTTAACGAAAGGTGAATAGTAATATGCGTTCCTTAAGAAAATTTATCATTTATATATTGATGTCCATTCTGGTAGTTTTTGACCAGGGAACGGGTTTATTAAGCGGGAGCCCAATTAAGCCAGATGACCTTAATCTGGTTACAGTGCACGCGGAAGATGCTCACTTGCCAAGTATATTAGCAATACTAGCGAAAGAAAGTGGCTACAATATTGTAACCGATCCGAGTGTAAATAAACAAGAAAAAATATCAATCCATCTAGATGACGTTCCTATTGAACAGGCTATTAATCTAGTCGTTCGCGCAGTTGGTCTAAGCTATGAGGTTGTCGGGAATTCATTTTTAATTGCAGATTCGAAAAAATTAAAAGAAGAAGTTGGAGTTACTTCTTATGTTATTGCATTAAAATATGCTTCAGCCCAGGAAATAAAATCGATGCTCCAAGATATATCTGATCAAATTCAGGTGGATATATCAGGGAATAAGCTTTTGGTCAATGCCTCCCCTAAAAAAATCGCTGAAATTCAAGAAGTAGTAAGGCAAATAGATATTCCCGCTATCCAGATTATGCTAGAAACTCGTTTAATTGAGGTTGCTGCAGACAATGAAGAACAACTTGGTATTGATTGGTCTAGACTTTCAAAATATACAACGATTTTAGCGGAGAATGCCTTGGACGAAGCCACCGGGGGGTCTGTTGTTCCAGATGATCAAACTATTGGCCAACGGCCCACAACGATGCCTTTTGATCCACTTAAATCTGATTTGAAGAACGGTAGTCAAATTGTCCCTAGATATTTTAGTCGCCAAATGACAGCTTTCGACATTACTTTGGATATGCTAATGAAAGCAAACCAAGCAGAAGTTTTAGCTGACTCTAGGCTTACGACTCTCAATGGGCGTGAGGCTTCTATTAAGCTGGTTGATATAGTGCCATATATTCTTAGTTCTGGAGGTGTTGGCGGGCAGGTTCAAGTACAGCGAGAAGAAGTTGGTATTAAATTAAAGATTAATCCTACTGTTAATACAGATGGTTTTATTACGGTAAAAGTTGAACCAGAAGTTTCTACGATTTTTGAGTTCATCGGTCCTGATAATAATATACCTCGTGTTAAAAGCAGAGAATCCTCAACGACAATAAGAGTTAAAGACGGAGAAAGTATTATCATTGGAGGCCTATTAAGTAATGATAGAAAACAAACTCTATATAAGGTTCCAATACTGCACAAAATTCCGTGGTTTGGCGAAAAAATATTTACTAGTAAAAACCTCGTAGAGAGAAAAACGGATTTGATAATACAAATAACACCAAGGATTGTAGTTGATAATTACACAGGCATTATGAAAACAAATCGAATGAGATCTTTTGAAAAGAACTTATTAGGAAAAAGTGAGGATGGTACTGCAAAAGACTCAGAATTCGGAGAAGGCGAATTGGAGAAGAGGTCTACATACGAGGGTATTTGGAACGACAATACTACATTGCCAGAACAAATTGAATCAGTCGAAGAATAAAAGGAGCCTGATATGATAATAAATATATTTAAATCTATTTTAGTTAGTTTTTTAATTATTCTAGTCCTATCATTTTTAAGCTGTGATGACCGCAAGGTTAGTGATGCAGTCACAGAAGATGGTTTGACTCTCACTTTCATCAAATCGCAGCCAGTAGCAAGTGGTAGCACTGTTGGTGAAGCAGTCGTGGGATATGCTGGTGTTTTTTTGATTGTTGATTTAAGAGACTCTGACGGAGAGCCCGTCAAAGGAGGGGTGATTTCTTTTAATGCTAAGGCTTTAGATGGGTCTACTTATAAATCTATCGGTAGTTTCGACGTAAATACCGTAACTACTGGATCTGATGGTTCAGCCTTTGTAACGTATAATGTTAGTAGTGGTAGTGGTGCGGTTGATAATCCAACTACTCCTATTTTTGAGAATGTTGAAGTCACGGCCTATTATGGAGAAAATTTAGAAGCATCAACCAGGTTTGACGTTTATGGTTCTAAGGATGATATATGGCCTTATACATTTACAATGACTGCCCCAACTCCTGGAGAGATTACGTTAGCCTCGAGTACAGCATCCGACATAACATGTAGATTATTAAACAGAAGCGGTACTCCCGTTAGGAATGTAATTGTCCAAATTGATGGAGGTGAAAAAGGATATATTAAAATTGATGATATCGTTGTTGATTCTGATACAACAAATAATAATGGTGAAATAGTCTTTAGTTTTCATGATTATGGAGAACAAGAAAATATAGGTATCGCCACAGTAAAAGCATTGTTCCAGCACCCCTCTATTGGTTCTTCGGTGATAGACTCTTCAACTGTTTCGATTGTCACTGAAGTTGGTCTAGTCCAAGAGTGTACATACGTAGAAATTGCATCATCAGTTCCTGATAATATTGTTGTTAAAGATGGAGGAGGGATCGAATCTACTTCTATAAAAGCTAAACTTTTTGATGACAACGAGAATCTTATTGATGAGCCTAGGTTAGTTCGGTTTGTTTTAAACCCAATTATGGAAGGTGCATATTTAGAAGAACCTGGAGTTATAGATACTAGTGTTTACACGGTTAATGGTATTGCAACTGTTTCTATTAATAGTGGTACAGTGCCTGGTCCAATTAGAGTTGAGGCCAGTGTAGATTGTGATGAAGACGGCGATTATGAAATAAATGCCAATGCTGTTCCAGTTATTATTGCATCAGGAGCACCTTATTATATTGAGCCTGAATATGATCCGAATTCAACTGAACCAATTGGTGGAGGTTTTTATAAGACTCAAGTTGGAGCAATAGTTTATGATAAATGGTTCAACCCTGTTGAGGACTCTACTTATGTTTATTGGTCTATTGATCCGATTGCTCCAGATACATTAATTGATGCATTTGTTGAAGGTATTAGTTTTACTGGTAATGAAAATTTAGATGGTGATGCAAATAAGGGCGTCGCGTATAGCACACTCGTCTATTCTACTGATGCTATTGGAGACTTTGGTAGGGTTAAAGCAACTACATTTGGTTCAGATGGTCCAGATGAAGATACAATTGCTGATTCAGTTTCTGCTCTAATAAATGAAGATGTGGGAGATGCAGCCTTATTTTTTCTTCCTGGAGAACTATCTTTAACTGCAAATGCTACTTACTATGATTTTTCATTACCTGCTCCAACAGATGAAGTGGAAATAACAATTACGGCGATTTTAATTGATTTCTATGGCAACCCGGTTGTTAATGCACCAATATCTTTTGTTGGCACAGGTGTTGAAGCTTGGAGAGAGCTTGGTTATGAACTATATGATGATGATGGCATAAATGGCGTTCCAAATACAGGTGAAAACAATGGTTGCTTTAGTTGGCGAGATTATGGTGCCGATGATAGTTCTCAAACTGCAGACATGGGGACATTTAATGAGCAGCATGATGCTTTCGATACTGATGGTGACGGAAAATTTGACGTTCAAGAGGTTTCAGAGCCTTTTAGCGATGACGGTGTAGATCAGGCTCCAAACACGAATGATCTGGGTGAGGGTAATGGAAAATGGGATGGCTATAGTATGATTAACTGTGAACCGATTGTTAGAACAGATCAAGATGGATATGCAAGGATTAAAGCTGTTTTTCCAAGAGAACTATGTATTTGGCAAGCAACCGATGATGAGACAGGCATCTGTACATTTGAAGATTTTAGCGCGTCAATTTCTTCCACTTTATTAATACCTCAGATTACAACAAGCGATCCCTTAGATATACAATTAGTACGAACACAAACGACAGTAGGGTGTCCATAATGGTAAGTGATTTTAATCCGGAGTTTCAAAAAATTGGTGAAATATTAATTCATGCATCTAAAATTGATGAAAGCAAACTGAACAGTGCATTAGCCGAGCAAAAAAAGACGAATGAAAAGCTAGGGCAAGTTTTGATTTCAATGGGCATAATCGATGAGGATGATTTTATTACAGCTTATTCAATGCAAATGGGGTATCGTAAAGCCGATAATTTTTTACTTTTAGAAGCTGACCAGGGAGCTGTTCGTTTGATTCCTGAGGATTTTGCTAGATCAAATTCTGTATTAGCAGTAAAAAAATCTGAAAATGCAGTTACAATAGTTATGGAGGATCCTGAAGATATTGCAACTATAGATTCTGTGAAACGTTTAACTGGCTTGGATCCAGATATTGTTGTTGCTGGCTCTGAGCTAATTAATAAAGCGATGGATCAGCTCTATGGTGAAATCACTCAGGCAGGAAAAGTCGAGGAAGCTATTCAGGGAATTACTGTCATCTCAGGCGATGAAGATTCCTCGGAAGAAATAGACCTTTCACCAGAAAATGCCAGTGAAGAGGATGCCCCAATAGTTAAGCTGGTGAATTTAATACTTCAAGAAGCAATAAAAGAACGCGCTACAGATATTCACATTGAGCCACAAGAAAGAAAAGTAAATGTTAGAATACGTATTGATGGTGTTTTACAAATTATTATGACTCCTCCATCGACATCACTTAGTGGACTAGTTACAAGAATAAAAATATTATCAAAGCTTAATATAGCAGAAAAAAGGTTGCCGCAAGACGGTAGGTTTTCTATCAAGTCAGCAGCAAAAGATTTAGATGTCCGTGTATCTATTTTGCCCACGGTTCATGGAGAAAAAATTGTAATGAGGTTGCTAGACAAAAGTGGGTTTGACTTCAATCTTACGACATTAGGTTTCCCCAAAAAAAACCTAAGTGTCTTTAAAAAAGTCATCAGTCAGCCTTATGGCCTGATCGTTGTATCTGGACCGACAGGTTCTGGAAAATCAACTTCTTTATATGCTGCACTTAAGCAGATAAAAGATGAAAAAACAAATATTATAACCGTTGAAGACCCAGTTGAATATCAGCTTGATGGAATCACTCAAGTTCAGATTTTTGAGGATATTGGTCTTACATTTGGATCTTCGCTGCGATCAATCTTACGGCAAGACCCTGATGTATTACTGATTGGTGAGATTAGAGATGAAGAGACTGCGGATATTGCTGTTAAGTTTTCTTTAACCGGTCACTTAGTTTTCTCTACTGTGCATGCAAATGACGCTCCAGGTACTTTAACAAGATTGCTGGACATTGGAATAGCGCCATTTTTAGTAGGGTCATGTTTGAACTTAGTGATGGCACAAAGATTGGTTAGAAAATTATGTGAAAAATGTAAAGAGTCTTATCAACCAACCTCAGATGAGCTTGCTTTGATTGGGCTGACACCTAATGATGTTAAAGGAGAACTTAATAAAGAAAAAGGTTGTGCCAATTGTAGAAATACTGGATACAGAGGAAGGACTGCTATTTTTGAGATGATTCCGATGGCAAAAGAATTAAGAAAACTTGTATATGAAAGTGCAAATGAAGATCAAATAAGACAGGCAGCCATTAACAACGGTATGGTCACGCTCCGAGATGCTGGGAATGAAAGGGTATTAGATGGTACTACGAGCATAGATGAAATATTAAGGTCAACCGTCGAGGACTTATAGTGGGAATGTTTCATTACCTAGTGAAAAATGATGAAGGCAGTAGGTCTGAGGGCGATATTCGTGCTGAATCAATGGATCTTGCTCTTCAGAAGCTTGCATCAAATGGTCAGACAGTAATTACCTTAAAAGAGGTTGACACTACCTTTGACTTTTTAGGCCCATTTCTTGATGAGATTAACCTTACGTTTGAAAGGTTAAAAAACAGAGTTCCATTAGCAAATATTGTTTTTTTTACAAGACAATTAGCGACCATGTTTAGTGCTGGACTGACTCTTGAAAGAGCTATCAGTGCGCTTTCTGTTGAAGAAAAACACAAAAAATTTAAAAAAATACTTACGGAGGTAGGGTCAAGCATTCGGAAAGGATTAAACCTTTCCGAATCATTATCTAGACACCCGGGTGTCTTTAATAATCTTTTTGTAGCGATGACTAAGGCTGGAGAAGTAAGTGGAAATTTAAATGAAATTTTAGATCAACTAGCTTCTTATCTTGAAAACCTTGATGATACTCGACGAAAAGTAAAGGGTGCCATGACTTATCCTATTTTTATGGTCATTTTTTTAGGGTGCATGGTATTAGCGATGTTTATTTGGATCATTCCAAAATTTTCTGATGTGTATTCGCAGCTTGGTGCTTCATTGCCTAGTGCGACCAAAAAAATGATGGATGCCAGTGTTTGGGTAACGCAAAATTTAGGATTTATGGTTTTCAATATTATTTTAGTGTTTTTGGTGGTTTTCTTAATTTCGAAAACCCAACGAGGCGGATTTATTCTTGACACAGTAAAATTAAAAATACCAGTGTTCGGTAGTCTACTTAATCAGTCAATATTAAATAAATTCTGTAAAACTTTTGGAATTTTGATTGGTGCTGGTGTCCCTGTACTGGAGGCTATGGCGCTTTTAAAGAAAGTTGTTGGGAACAAAGTATATGAAAAAGCGGTACATGATGCCTCTAACCACATTAGAGATGGTTACAATATATCAACAGCTCTTAGAAGAACTGAAGTTTTTCCATCTATTTTACTTCAACTCGTTTCAACGGGTGAAGAAACAGGAGAAATTGATGATTTACTAGACCGGGCAGCTGACTACTACCATAAGCAGGTTAACGCATTGGTAGAACGCATGACTACCTTAATTGAGCCTTTATTAATATTGATGGTAGGTGCTGTAATTGCTCTTATGGTTGTTTTGACCTATCTACCAGTTTTTCATCTTGGATCTGCATTGCAGTCAGGCTTATAATAAAAATGCTTAATATGTTTTTGATATTATGTATCAGCTTAGTGTACGCAAGGGCATTAAAATCTTCAGTTAACTGGCTAAATGTTGATGGGTTCTCTATTAAAAAGAATGATTACAAAATGGAAGCGTTCTGCATGATATCATGGTTGTGGGGCTCTTATTCATTGCAACCAATGGAAGCTGTGATTTTTAGTCTGCTTGCAGGATTACTTTTTGCAATAAGTTGGGTAGACTTTCACACTTTTCAAATTCCTCTTCTTTTTATCTTAGTAGGCTCTCTCATCGTTTTATATGGAGTAGCAATTGGGACTTTGCACTACAAAACTGCATTTTATGGTGTTCTTGTTGGTTCGATAATTCCTCTCGCATTGATTTGGATTATTTTCCTTATCACAAAAAGGCAAGGTATGGGTTATGGGGATATTCAACTTGGTTTTGTTCTCGGTATTTGGTTAGGGCCTATGAGAATGGCGATTACACTATTTGGCGCATCATTACTAAGTTTAGTAGTTTGGATTATTATAGCTGCAATAAAAGGCTTCGATAGAAATAGGGCTCTTCCGTTTGCTCCCTACCTAGCGATTGCGGGGCTTGCAACATTTATTGGAAGTTTCTATTTTCCTAATATATTTCATTATTTAATATTTAATTAGAGAGATTTTAAGATGAAAATCAAAATTTTATCAGTTGCATTTATTTTTTGCATATTATTTGGTGCTGAAAATCCAAGGTCTATTTCAAAAGATACTGGGTTTAAATATGTAGTTAAAAACAATGGAAATGGACTTATTAAATACACTACTCCTGAATACAATATCGATTCTAAAGATAACATAAGTGGTAAAGTTTTTAAAAAGCCTGTTTTCTCAAATTCTAGTCAAACTTCTGAGCCGGGAAAACCAGATTTACCATCTAGTACAACCTTTATCGCAGTCGACCCAAATAAAAACTATTCTATTGAAGTCACTTATGGATCTTCCCGCTTTATTAATGACATTGATATAATTGCGAAAGGGTCATGGGATAATAATGAGGATGAAGTTATGTCTGCTGAGCCAGACTATACTAATATTGACAATTTTTACCCTGCTGAAGTTGCTTTTATATCTGAGCCTATGGCGATGAGGGAATTATCATTACTAACATTGACAGTCTCGCCTTTTCGTTATCACCCTGATCAAAAGATTTTAGAAGAATTTATTGACATAGAGATTGAATTAGTTGAGAGTGGTAATCGTGAATCAGTTATGTTTCATCCATTAAAACGTTCAAGAGCCTTTGAACCTCTGTATGAATCAATGATTACAAATTATTCATCTTTGAATCGCGAGCATATTCCTTTTCAGAGGCCGTCCATTCTTTATGTTCTTCCAAACAATATAGGAAACCTTCTAGGTACAGTTGAAGTGCTTATGGATTGGAAGAGAAGAATGGGTTATGAAGTGAATTATATATCCAGTTCTAATATTGTGAATAATTCAAACAATTTGAAAGACTACATCGAGACTGCATATGAAGGCTGGGACAACCCCCCAGAGTATGTTACTATAGTAGGAGATGCAGAGGGAAGCTACGATATACCTACTCATTTTGAAAATTGGAGCGGTTATAATGGCGAGGGTGACCATCCTTATGCTACGTTGGTCGGGAATGATTTATTTCCAGAGTTATTTATTGGTAGGCTTTCTTTCGATAGTCAGAGTCATTTACAGACCATTATAAGTAAAACTGTAAGTTATGAATCAAATCCATATATGGGTGAAAATTGGTTTAAGAGAGCATGTTTAGTGGGTGATCCTGCAACCTCTGGAGTATCTTGTATTATTACAAATAATAATATTAAAGAAGTCCTTCAAAATTATGGATATGAAGATATAAGAACTGTTTATTCTGGCGATTTTCCAGGTCAAATGACTAGCAATCTTTCTGATGGATTAGGGTTTTTTAATTACAGGGGCTTTTACGGTGTTAGTGGTTACACTAATGATGACCCTGGTTCTGCGAACAATGGTTTTATGCTTCCGATCGCTACAGTAATTACCTGTGGAACAGGTTCTTTTGGAACTGAAGAATCATTGTCTGAGTCTTTTTTAAGAGCTGGTACTGCTTCAAACCCAAAAGCGGCAGTTGCCTGTATTGGTACTGCAACGCTAGGAACGCACACCATGTTTAACAATATGGTTGATATGGGGTTTTATCATGGAGCAATTGTTGAAAATATAAATTCAGTTGGAGGCGCGTTAATGGCCGGTAAACTTTGGCTCTCTAGGGCTTATCCAACAAACCCAAATCAATATGTTTCTACTTTTACCCACTGGAATAGCCTAATGGGAGATGCTTCGCTTCAAATGTGGACGGAATATCCAGAAATGCTAAATGTCATACATGCATACTCTGTAACCAAAGGTACAAATTTTATAGACTTCTCTCTAACAAATAGCGCTGGAAACCCTGTTCAGGATGCTTGGGTTACAATCTACAAAGAGGGTTCTGTCTTAGAGTCTGGTTACAGCGAATCTAATGGTTCAATTAGGTTAGCAATTCCAATAATACAAGAGGGCGAAATTCTTGTTACCGTAACCAAAAAAAACCACTATCCATATCAAAGTTCTTTTCAAATTTATAATCCAGGTGTAAGCGTAAATATTTTCAGTAATAATATATCGGTAATAGAAAACGGTACTGGTTCCTCTATTGGTAATGGAGATGGTGAAATTAATTCTGGTGAAGTAGTTGACCTGATTATTCCAGTATCTAATTATGGCAGTGATAATGCCACTCAAATTAGCGGAATGTTATCGTCAGAAAATTCTAATGTGATAATTATGAATGATACCTATTTTTATGGTGATCTAACATCTGGTGAAATTGTAAGTAACGAATCCTCTCCGTTCACAATTAGCGTGAATAATGATTTGCATGATAATTCAAATATTAAACTTCTGCTTACACTTACAAATAGTAGTGATTACATTTCTTCAGGCTATGTTGAATTTACTGTCTCAGGCAAAAATGTATATGCATCTGATATTGATGTTTCTGGTAGTAGTCAAGATGTGTTGTCAGCTGGAGAAGCATCAAATGTTCATATTCAATTACATAATATTGGCTCTACTATAGCCCAAAATATAACAGGCCAAATAACTTCATCTTCAAGTTCAATAGAAATTATTGATAACACTGCTACTTGGTCTTCTATTAATCCAGGTGGCTATAGTTCTAGTTCAAATAGTGGCGATTCATTTATTATCAGTGCTCAGGAAGATGTCATTCCTGGTACCGTAGCAAATTTAATTGTCTCTCTTAGTTCAGAAGATGGTTACTCTGCTTCTTCAGTTATTACTATTCAGATTGGTATCCCGTCCGAAAATGACCCGGTTGGGCCAGATGAGCATGGCTATTACATTTATGACAGCGGAGATACAGATTACCTTATTGCGCCATCTTATGATTGGATTGAGATTGATGACAGATATGGTGGGAATGGGACATATTTAAACTCTCTCAGTGATAATGGTGATAATGGTGACGATGTCCAGACAGTAAGTTTGCCTTTTAATTTCAGGTTTTATGGTCAAGAATATGAAAGTTTAAGTATTTGTTCGAACGGGTGGATAGCCTTCGGGCAAACTGATCTAAGCTCATTTAGAAATTATCCCCTGCCAGGCGCTGGAGGGCCAGCGAAGATGGTTGCAGTTTTTTGGGATGATCTAAAATTAACAAATTCCGGAAGGGTATATACGTGGTATGACGAAATTAATAGACTATTTATTATCCAATGGTCCCGCGTACGTACATTCCAAAATAATACTTCAGAGACATTCCAAGTAATCTTAAGAGATCCTATGTACTATAATACTCCAACTGGTGATGGTGAAATACTGATGCAATATTTAGATTTTAACAATGATACCAATGGCAGTTATAGTTGGAGCCAAATTCATGGCAATTATTGCACCATCGGTATTGAAGATCATACGATGAAAAGAGGGTTACAGTATACTTTTAATAATTCATATGCTGATGCTGCTATGCCTTTATCAGATGGAACTGCAATTTTAATAACCACTCGTGGAAGTGAAATGCGTTTAGATGGTGATTTAAATACTGATGGAATGATTGATGTAAATGACCTTTTGATACTTATAGATCAGATTGTGCTAGATCAAGCAAATTTTAACCCTTATCTAGCAGATATAAATTCTGATGGGATGGTTAATATTTTGGATATGGTTAGGCTTATTCAAATAGTAATGGGTTACGACCAGTAATTTTAATAGAGTCGAACGGGTATGCTAATTTCGCCCTTATTGATTCTTGGTTTTTTAGCCACTCTTTTAATCATTGCTGGCCTGCTAGAATTTAAATACCATCAAGTAAGTTTGTCTAGCATTCCAATAAGAATTCATGTAAATGGAACGAGAGGAAAATCGAGTGTGACCCGTCTCATTGCTGCAGGGTTAAGAGCTGGTGGAAAACGCACATTTGCTAAAACAACAGGCACTGCGCCGCGAGTTATTGATTCTGAAGGAATAGATAGAATTATACATAGATTAAGAAAGCCTTCCATTGGCGAGCAAGTTAGATTACTTAAATATTTTGCGGACGAGAAACCTGATGTGGTTGTTATGGAATGTATGGCAGTCCAGCCTCAATATCAGTGGATTTCTGAACATCAGATGGTAAAGTCGGATATTGGAGTAATTACGAATGCTAGACCAGACCATCTGGATGAAATGGGCCCAACAGAAGAAGATGTTGTGAAATCGTTATGTAACTCGATTCCTGTTGGAGGCATCCTTGTCACTGCTGAAGAAAAACACAAAAAAATCATTAAAAAAGTTGCATATAACAACAATTCTGATTTTATCATGTCAGATGAAAATTCATTACCGAATGAATATATAGATAATTTTAATTATATAGAACATCCTCAGAACATAGCAATCGCATTAGATGTGTGTGAAAAATTGGGGGTTGATAGAGATACTGCAATAGGAGGTATGCATCGAGTCCAGCCAGACTTAGGTGCTTTAATTGTTTGGAAGTTAGTTGGTCAAAAAGGTTCTTTACAATTTGTTAATGGAATGGCAGCAAACGATCCTGTTTCGACATTGCAAATATGGAAATTCGTTATTGATAGGTACCCTACAAATAGTGCAACAGCTATATTTTTTAATTCTAG
>Ga0115000_10000227_pt1 | contig 51839 bp, 40 predicted proteins | sample ArcticOcean_MG_C_6_FD_89690 | JGI IMG/M metagenome (GOLD analysis project Ga0115000, IMG submission 89690) | Marine microbial communities from western Arctic Ocean - ArcticOcean_MG_CB8_128 | ecosystem: Environmental > Aquatic > Marine > Oceanic | place: Arctic Ocean: Canada Basin | collected...
GGCTACTTGAACTCTCTACCATCTTCAGGCGGATGGCTCAACACTGTAAAGGTAGTTCTCGGATTTATTGAAATTGGATTCGCTTTCAAATTCTTAAGCAATGCTGACATGGTTCTGCAATTAGGTCTTATTCCTCGAGAGATATTTATCGGGATTTGGATCATCGTTTCATTGCTTACAGGGCTTTACTTATTCGGTGTTATTAAAATGCCTCATGATACTCCAGGCCAAAAACCAAGCGCTACACGCAAAGTCCTCGGTGCAATTTTCATAGCATTTAGTATTTATATGGTTCCCGGACTCAAAGGAGCTCCACTTAACTTAATCTCAGGATTCCCACCACCGGCGTCCTACAGTATCTGGACAGTTACAGGTGATCATCACGTTGAGGCACGTTTCTCAGATTATGACGAAGGGATGGCCGCTGCCATCGGGGAGGGAAAACCCATGCTGCTAGATTTCACTGGCTGGGCATGTGTTAACTGCAGAAAGATGGAAGAGCAAGTATGGCCGGATCCTGAAGTTTCAAGAATCATTCATGATGAAGTAGTTCTTGTTTCTCTTTACGTTGATGATCGCACAAAACTCCCTGAAGAGGAGTGGAGTGTAGAAGAATATGGAGGAAAGGAATTTAGAATACAGACCATTGGAAAGAAATGGTCGTATATGCAGGCTAGAGACTATGACCGTAACGCTCAACCATATTATGTGTTAGTTGATCACGACGGCAACCAAGTAGGTGGCTCTGCGGGTTACAACAGTAATCCTGAAGTATTCCTTGAGTATCTGAATGACGCTTTAGAGAAGTTTGAGAAACGCAAATAAACTTTCAGCGTACGCTCACAAAGTTTTTGTTAATTATTAGAAGATGACGTAGAAGTTTGTGCTATGTTGAAATTACCACTTACCTTTAGGAACATGCCGAGCATCCCTACAGCCAGATCCCACTTTAAGGAAGCACACTCGCTCCTTTTAGGTTTATTAGACGACGAGACATTTCTCGACGCTGTAGATATGACCTCTCAGATTTTTACAGCCACTCTACAAAATGGGTGTAAAATAATCTCGTGTGGAAACGGCGGGTCAATGTCGGACGCCTGTCACTTTGCGGAAGAACTTTCTGGGAAATTCCGAGAAGACAGACCTGCATATGCTGCAATGGCTTTGAGTGATTCTGCCGCCCTCACATGTATTGGAAATGATTACGGGTTTGAAAACGTTTTCTCTAGGCAGATAGAAGCGTTGGGTAATAAAGGCGATATCCTTTTCGCAATCTCTACTAGTGGAAATAGTCCTAACATCATTAAAGCTGCTAAAGCTGCTAGATCTAAAAACATGTTAGTCGTGGCACTAACAGGAAATGATGGAGGGGAACTTGCAAATGTTGCCGATCATGAGATTCGCGTGCCATGGACAGGATATTCTGATAGGATTCAGGAAGTCCACATCAAATGTATTCACGCAATTATATCAAGCGTAGAATCACAGCTTCAGGCATAGCGGAAGAACCGTTATCGCTATTTTTTATTCCTTTTTTCATTTTATGTATTCTTAGTTATGATTGTCACAACTTTCGGGTTCGTCGGTGGGCCTATTTCGCCATGTTTCGTTCGCATTGAATTGCGCATTGAAAGAGGTATGCTATTCCGATTGTCTGGTGTAAGTAGTACAGCCGCAAAATCTGCTAAAGCACGAATAAGATCTGCTCTGTTATCATGTGGCTATAGGTGGCCTGGAAAGGCTATCACTGTTAACATAGCCCCTGCCGATCTCAGCCGGACATCCACCGCCTACGATCTGCCTATAGCTCTTTGTATCCTTGCTGCAGAGGGACATATATGTAAGAAAAGATTGAGGGAAATTGCTGCGTCTGGTGAGATAGGTTTAGATGGAACATTAATACCTAGTAGCACGATAAATAACATTGCACAGAACCTCAACAGTCAGATTATTAACACATCTGAAATTAAAGAACTGATACATTCTACTGTGAATTATTCAATGATTCAAAAACAAAGAATATCACAAATAGTAAAACACAAAAGCTCTACCTATTCTCATCTAAAGGAAGTCATCACCTACATACGCATTTCGAAAAATATTTCAAAAAAAGAAGTCAAAGCAAACACAACCACAGAAGAACACACACAAAAAGCGACAGATTATTCATTTGCAAACATCAAAGGTGAACCTACAGCAAAACGAAAAGCTATCATAGCAGCCGCTGGAAATCACCACATAATTCTAATGGGTCCACCAGGCTCTGGTAAATCTATTCTTGCAAGATGCATTCACGCACTAATCCCTAAGACTGAAATCGAAAACGGACCTCCCTGGCAAGCTCCACATAGTTCAACGGGGGTAGCTGGACTTATAGGGGCGTGGCATAAAACTCGTGATGTGGGAGTAATCCCAGGGGCGTGGAGTCTTGCCCATCAAGGCGTCCTATTCCTTGATGAATGGCCAGAATTTTCGAGGGCAGCTCTGGAATCGTGTCGAGTTCCAATGGAAACAGGACGAGTCGCCTTGTCACGGGCTGCAGGAAGCGTCGAGCTTCCATCAAAGGCACTTCTAATTGCAGCGCTTAATCCATGCCCATGCGGGCAACTCACGAAAACCAACGGCATCTGCTTCTGCACGCCCGGGGAGGTCCGTAAGTACCTGAAAAAGGTGTCCGGCCCCGTTGCCGACAGGTTCGTTATACATGTCGAGTTAGGCAATGAAGTAAAATTATCAGAAAACAGTAATTATCAGGAATATCACAAAACACAGAATAACTCAGTAAACTCAAAAAATACAGAAAAAACACAAAAAAAGATACTTTTACAAGATAATAGTGAGTTTTATGATGAAAAAGATGCAAAAATTGCAATTGGAGCTAAAGTCAAGGTGGGTGAAATTAAGCAAAAGAATTTGTTATCGTTTGAAAATTTAGAAAAGAGTGCTTTATTGACGGAAAATCATCAAAAAGAAGAGTTTTTTAACGAAAACATGAGGGAAATGATTATAAATGAAGATTTATGTAAGACAGATAGATGTGAAGCAGGAAAGGAGGTAAGAGAAATACTACAAAACACAGAAAAAGACGGAAAACATATAAAAAAGGAAGTTTTAGGCATAAATACTTGTGTTTTAGATGATAAAAAAGTGTTTTATGCTGGAAACGGGGAATTTTGGAAGTGGGCAGTTAGAAGAGTGGCGCATGTCCGAGAATTGAAAAGCCGAGGAGTAGAACTTACTATGTCTGAAGAGGCTCGAGAATGGTTAGAAGGGTTTCAAGCGATTGCTTATTTATCAGAAAGAGGAATTAAGAATATTGTAGATGTAGCAAATACAGCAGCCCTAATTGATGAGAGTACATCTATTGAGAAAGAGCATATCGTTGAGGGGGCTGAGTCAAGACTATTTGATAGGAATTCTTGGCTGCAGAGTATAAATGATGACTCAATTCCTAAATACTCTAAGGACTTAAAGCCTAAATTGGCTGCATGCAAAATCAACGTCCTATAATACTTTCCATTAGAGGTAAAGCTCCCGTAATTCATGATAGCGTATGGCTGGCACCTAACTGTACTATTGTGGGAGAGGTAATTCTAGGCAAAGAATCAACTGTATGGTTCGGAGCTATCGTGAGAGGAGATGTAGCCTCAATTACTGTGGGTGAGAGGGTAAATATTCAGGACGGGGCAGTTATTCACGGGACATATGGTAAGTCAAAGACGATTCTTGAGGACAGAGTGAGCATAGGGCACAACGCGATTGTTCATGGAGCTCATGTGTGCAGGGGAGCCCTTATAGGAATGGGGGCTGTGGTTATGGATGGAGTAATAGTAGGTGAAGGGGCCGTTGTAGCTGCTGGAGCTGTCGTGCTTGAGGGCACTCAAATACCTGCGAGAACTTTATTCGCAGGAGTGCCTGCTAAACTTAGAGGAGAGGTGCGATCTGAACTTCAAGATCATCTAAGCCAGACAGCCGACAGGTACGTCGAATACGCAGCATGGTTTAAGGGGTAAAAATTTTGATGATACCTGGATCTATCCAAGGATAACTTCCTCTAAGTCGATTCCAGAACCGAAAAATCTTTGTGCACCTAGCTTGAAGTGCTCTGTGAGGTCAGAAACTTCAAAGCGATTTATGATTTGAAGAGTTGAGTCTGATGACGGGTCTGACTCTAAACCTAATTCTATTAATCTAGCCTTCAGCTTAGATGAAACTATTGCTGGCGAATCGATAATTTTAATGCTTTGAGGTAGAAGCTTACGAAGCTCATCGATGACAAGTGGGTAGTGAGTACACCCCAAAATAATGGATTCGACTGTGTCGAAATAGCCATCCTCTAGATACGCTTCGAGAACAGCTTTAGGTATAGTATCATTAAAAAAACCTTCTTCTATTGCTGAAGCTAAAAGTGGAGTAGGACGACTAAATAATTCAACTGAGCCACTACTCATTTTTTCAAAAGCTATAGAATACAACCCAGAACTAATAGTCGCTCTAGTGCCTATTAAACCAACTCTATGAATGTTGTTATCGGATGTTAACGCATCAACTACTGGATGCACCATGTCAATAACAGGAATAGAGTCACCTACTGCAGATATGATTTCGTCTAAAGCATTGCTCGAAGCAGAATTACAAGCGACTACAATAGCCTTGCAACCACTATTAACAAGGTGTTTAGCTATGCGGATCGAATAGCGTCGTATTAACTCTGGAGATTTTTCGCCATAAGGTAGATGGGCGGTATCTCCGTAATAAAGAATAGTTTCGTTAGGCAATAGGTCACAAGTGGCTCTGGCAACGGTAAGGCCGCCTATACCAGAATCAAAAATGCCTATAGGTCTCAAAAATATTTTTTAGAATTAATCAAGGAGGTATTACAACCCCAACTTCGTGCGGACAAGATCAGTCACATCGGTGCCTCCACCTGTGTAAACCGTAGCACCGGTACTTGAGTCAAGAATATAAGTAAATGAATGCTCCTCACCTACTGAATTAATAGCATCTTGAACACTTATTACAAGTGGATTAAAAAGACTTTGCTCAAGCTGGCTTAACTCTGCTTGGGCTGTTTGAGTAAACTCCTCCAGACCTTGATATATGGTCTGCATGTCTTTCTCTTTCTGTGCACGAATAGCTTCTGGCCATGTTGCTGCCTTAGCTTGGTATTCAGTGTTTTTTGTCTGTAAATCTGCTTGCATGCTCTGTATCTGAGCCTCGTACACCTGAGCAGCTGTTTGTAACTTAACCTCAATATCTGCAAGTACAGACATATCCATAATCAAAGACTGAGCGTCAAGGTGTCCGAATTTTTGGGCGTTAGCACCGAAAGAAAGACCTGCTAAAAGGCAGCTAATAAATATAAATTGTTTCATGATCAAAATTTTAGGTCGTGTTATTATTTACTTTTTACTCCGCCAGAACTACCGCCTGATCGTTGCATTGTTGAATTTCCTCCCGAACGGTCACTATCTGTAGCGTTTCCATTGCTTCTACCAGAATCCTTTCCGCCATCATCTTTCTTCTCTACTTCGATAATATCACCAGGAACATATCCTAGTTTTTTAATTAGTCGATCAGAAATATCGTATTTAGGATTAGTATAAAGCATATTGCTTTGATTAGACTTATCGAAAATTACCATGTAACCAGAACCACCTGCAATTCCCTTTAACTCTTCAAAAATCTGTAGCTGAATTGGTTCTATAAGTTCTTGCCTCTTTTGGAAAAGCTCGCCATCAACGCCGAATTTCTGCTTCTGCATTTCTTTCGCCTCCTCACGCTTAGTAAGAATTTCCTGCTCTCTCTTATGACGCATCTCCTTTGTAAGAAGTACTCTTTCTGCACGATATGCCACTTCTAATCTATCGGCAGCGTTTAATTTTGCTTCAATTTCTTCCTGCCACTCTATTGCATAAGCATTCAGTTGTAACTGAGCTGCTGCATAATCGGGCATATGAAGAAGTACGTAGTCAGAATCTATATAAGCAAACTTCTGAGCCGAAACGTAAGACGGACCTATCATAATAGCTGCAAACACTAAAGCTGTTATAGCGAGTTTTATGTTTAAAGAAGGAATATATGATTTCATAGTTATTGCGAATTTACGGAAGCTAGATCTCTAGAACGGCCTTTAGTTCATAATCATTGTTAGATAAGCTTTATAACTCACCCAGCCCCATTCCCATACTGAAGTGGAATTGACCCCTAGGCATACTAGGAGAAGATGATACATCGTCGAACCTCCAACCGTAATCTAAACCTAGTAAACCGAACATAGGTAAGAAAACTCTCAGCCCTACTCCTGCAGAACGATAAACTTGGAATGGGTTCATAGCTCTAGAATCTTCCCAGGTTTTACCGCCCTCTATGAATGCTAGAGTGTAAATTGTCGCGCTGGGATTAGTAGAAAGAGGGTAGCGTAATTCAGCAGTGTACTTTGCCGCAACAGGAGCTCCTGTCTGACCGTTAGGTTCTGTTAGACTTAAATCATCGTAGCCACGAAGGTTAAGGATCTCTCTTCCGTCTAGTGAAAAACCACTGAGAAAAACTCCACCCATATAAAATCTTTCAAAAGGCGAAAGTGGTGCCGCTCTATCGTACTGACCTATAATACCTACACCGGTTGATAACTTAAGGACTAGACTCTTAGGGTTATCACCACCTGACCTTGTCAGCGGTGTGTACCATTCAGCCTTGAATTTCCATTTATGATATTCAACCCACTTATACTTATCCTCTTCTGAAAGATCATCATAATAGCCCTCGTCTCTAAACAGACTATATGGAAGTGTAGCCTTAACAGAAACTTCAATATTAGAACCCCAAGTAGGAAAAATAGGGTCACTTACGGAACTTCTCTGGACCATTAAATCTGCCGATAGGTTATTCGCTCTTCCATTAGAAAAGCTAAAGAAAGACCCATAATCTTTTAGAAGATAGTGCTGATAAGAAATATTACCTCTTGCAAGGAACCAGTCGTCTGGTTTCTTAAGTCTAGAACCTAGGCCTATTTCAATACCTACAACTTCAAGTGAGTTTCGTAAATTATTTTCTACTCTATCTCCATTTTCACCATCAACATACTTAGGCTGTCCATTAGACTGGACGCTCTTCCATATTCTAGTGCTAAGCTGGTTAGGTTTATGTCCTCCTAACCACGGCTCTACGAATCTAAATTGATAGCTCTGAAAGAATAACCCGTTAGATCGAGCCATGATGCTTATTGTCTGGCCATCTCCCGTAGGGATAGGCCTCCACCCACCTTTGTCGAAAATTTTCTTAGCAGAGAAATTCGTGAAGCTAAGTACTAAGCTTCCTACTACTCTACCTCCTCCCCATCCACCACTAATCTCAACTTGATCCGAGGGTTTTTCCTCAAGACTGTATTCAATATCAACAGTACCGTCTTCAGGATGCTGAATCGGATTCACTCCGAAAGCTTCTGGATTGAAATAATTAAGTTGAGCCAGCTCACGCTGAGTTCGAATGATATCCGTACGGCTAAATAAATCTCCAGGTCTCGTGCGAATCTCTCTATATATCACATGGTCATTCGTCTTTGTGTTACCTTCAACAATTATACGACCGATGCGGAATTGCTGCCCTTCCATCATGCGTATTTCTATATTGATCGTGTCATTATTAACACTTTGCTCAAGAGGCATAGCACGAAAGGTGAGGTATCCATCATCCTGGTAAAGAGAACTGAGATCCATACCCTTAGGATCCATAAATACTCTTTGTTCAAGATGTGCCAGGTTATAAATATCACCTTTTTTAATCCCTAGAAGAGAGTCGAGTTGTGTGGTTCTATACTTTGTGTTTCCTGTGAAAGCTATATCTCCAAAGTGAAATTGATTTCCCTCTTCAATATTTAAGACCAAACCCACCAAACCTTCGTCCGTCCTGTAAATGGAGTCATTCAGAATCCTTGCGTTCCTGTAACCCTCACTGTTGTAAGCCGCAATTATCGTGGACATATCGTCCTCAAATGACGTCTCTAAATACTTTGATGCTTTATAGAATCTCCACCATTTTTTCTCCTTGGTGGATTTCATTTTGCGCTTTAGCTTATCAACTTCAAAAGCTGTAACACCATTAATGGAAATCAGGTCTATTTTTACTTTATCGCCCTTGTTAATGTTAACTCTAACTATAGTTCCGTTTGCAAAACTCGAATCGACCTCTTGAACAATATCGACTTCTATATCTAAAAACCCCTTGTCTAAATAGTGATCGTTGATGCGATTAACTGCGGTAGTAATGACATTCTCGTTAACTATGCGGCCCGTCATTAAATCAATTTTGCCTCTAATAGTCTCTTGCTCACTTCTACTCACACCAGCAATACTATATCTAGTAAGTCTAGGCAATTCCTCAACCCGAATAACTAAATACACATCTCTATCTATTAGGTCGGCTGCTTCAATACTGATGTTTGAGAATAGGTCTTGATCCCAAAGATTATTGATGGCCCTTCCTATCTGTTCGCCTGGAATAGTTACTGTAGTGCCAATTTGAAGAGCACTGAAAAGCTTTACAGCCTGTACATCAGTGTACTCCGCTCCGACAACAGTAATCCCTCCTATTCTGTATTCCTGAGCTATGCTCAAATCGAGAACTGGAGTAGTTGTGGTTTGGGCGTAGCCTCCTAGTGAAACTATTAAAAGAGCGAAAAGGAAATATACCTGATTAACCCTCATTTATTTGATTGTTGCGAGACACCACCGAAGCGTCTATCTCTATTTTGATAATCTTGAATTGCCACAAGGAAATGCTCCTTGCGAAAGTCTGGCCAAAGTACGGGGGTAAAGTGGAATTCTGCATAGGCAAGTTGCCATAACATGAAATTACTTATCCTTAGCTCACCCGAAGTTCGGATCATAAGTTCCGGATCAGGCATGTCTGCCGTTTGTAGATATTTCGCCAATGTGTTAATCTCTAAATCTTCTGCAGGTATACCCTCAGCTACAACTGCTTTCATTGCCTCGGTAATTTCCCATTTAGAGCTGTAGTTTAAAGCTAGGGTTAACTGAAGCCTACAGTTCTCAGGAGTTTTAGATTTCGTTTTTGCTAAAATCTCTTGGCAATCTTCTGGCAGAGCAGATAAATCACCTATCGTTCTCAACCTAACTCCCTTCTGAAACAGTTCATCAGTTTCTTGCACTAATGTCTTAACTAGAAGATCCATCAGAGCACTTACTTCTGCTGCGGGCCTACTCCAGTTTTCTGTACTGAAAGCGTATAATGTGAGGTATTCCACGCCGAACTCAATGGCAGATTCGATGGCTGACCGAACTGATTCTGACCCCTTCATATGGCCGAAAATTCTGTCCTTGCCCTTTTGGGAAGCCCAACGTCCATTGCCATCCATGATGATTGCAACGTGCTTCGGGACTCTATCCATATCTATACCCGTCATTGTTGCCAACAGGTAGAGGGTTTTTTACTTACCCTAAATGAAATCGAAGCAAGAAAATAACCGTATTTATCATCTCGTCCAGGATCACCTCTTTGTAGTCCTTCACTGGAAGTGATTCCATTCGGCAGGGCTATGATTCTATCAGCCAGTTCTGCTGACAATTCACCTCGTTCTATCCTTTGGTCTATAGAATTTACATAAGTTGTACTGACATCATCCAGATAATCTGTCCACGTTTTCCTCATGCCCCATTCAGCTTGAAACGATATAGCTGAACTTAAATTAATTTTAAATCCCATTCCGAAAGGCAATGCAACTCCGCTTAGTTGATAGTATTCAACACCATCTACCCAGCCTTGACCTTCAGTTCCTAAAGGTCGTAGAGGCTGCCAGTTTCCGTAAGAATCCATGCTCTCGGGGTCGTGGGTAAAGAGAGCCAGGCCTGTTGTCAAAAAGCCAGTAAGTCTATGTGAAGAATTACCTATCTCATGGTCGATATAATTAATCTCACCGGTAATAGAATACTCCTTGATGCGATTTCTAAAATGGAGATTTCTGTTCTGAGCCCAAGTAACTTCTGAATCCTCATCCCAAGCTTCTACATAGCCATCCATTAGCTGAAGCCTAATGCTAACTCTAGAGTTGAAATTATTTCTAAAATAACAACCTTGAGAGATATGAAATCTATTTGTAAGCGGACTTGTTGGATTTAGGTCACCAATATAATATCCTGTTCCAATTTGATATCCGACTTCTCTACTACTCCCATAATAACGGTCTTGTGCTGAAACCCCCGTAAATATTAACAAACAAGCGAAGGCTAGAACCTGCTTTAGTTTAATTAGTTGAAGTTTTGTCTGGGATTTCATCTTAAGGACTTTCCTAACGCACGAAAATAGGGGAGATTGTGCTTGAATCGTCTGTATGCAGAGTGCATTTTAACGCACTTTTTCAAACAGAAATTCTTTAGCCTCGAGGATCTATGCCCCAGTGCATTTTATTTCTGAGAGTGTTGAAGAAACTTTGGCCTTCAAGATTCATAAGCTTAACCTTAAAAGGTGCAGGTTTAATGGACACTACAGCTGATGGCTTTAATCGAAAACTTCTACTATCTAAAGAAAGAAGAAAGCTTGTATCTCTTCCGGAAGGTTCCAGAGTTATCTCACCCTCTAATGGAACTACTAAGGGGCGGTTTGTGAGGTTATGCGGGGCTATGGGAGTAATGATGGCAACGTTAGAACTTGGCGAAACTATAGGCCCTCCAGCACTCAGACTGTAAGCCGTCGAACCAGTAGCAGTAGCAACGATAAGACCGTCTGCCCAATATTTATTAACCGGTCTGCTATTCCAAGCCACATCAACTACGACCATGCTTGAAGTTTTGCGTTTGAGTATCGCTACTTCGTTCAAAGCATATGGGAACTCTCCCATATCGACTCCCTCGGCCTCTACTTGAAGAATCGAACGCTCGTCAATCCAATATTTTCCAGCTATGACAGAATCTAGAGCCTCATCTATGTGGTCAGTACTAATATTTGAAAGGAAGCCAAGTGTACCGGTGTTTATCCCTAGAATGGGAATGCCATTTTTCGCGGCAAATGTTAATGACTCCAGAAAGGTACCATCACCACCTAGCGTGATTAAGACATCAATACCCGTCAAATCACTAGCCTTAGAAAAATGTCCGAGGGATTTAGGGGGATTCATGAACTTTTCAAGTTCCGTCCTGTACCCGTCGAAAAGAAGAGCTCCAGGGTCTATCTGTGTAACCCTTTCCACAACCTTGCGCACAGAGTCCTTGTGTCGGGCATAAAACGGTTTTCCAAAAAGAGCTATTCTCATATCTAGTTGCTTTCTGTCAGTTATTGATCAAGATAACGCATAAACTGATCGAATTTATTGCGAAGATCGTCCTCAACTTCAGGCGCGTCAAAGAAAGTGGTGACTTTGTAATCAAATCGCTTGAAAGTCTCTAGGATAGCTGCAATATCAATTGTGTTAAGCTTGAAAGTGACGAGCATATCTCCTGAATCTTCGTGGGTAGAGGTGAAGCTTGAGATTTGGGCTCCGTTCTCTTCTACGAGTCTTGAAATTTCAGTTAAACTGAATTTAGATGGGGGTATTTCTAAAACGATAGTGCTACCCTCTGCACCCCAACCAGCTGCATGAGCTAGGAAGCTCATGACAGCACCACTATCTATACAACCCATGAAAATTCCGCGATGCACTACGGGAAGTACGTCGACTTCGGTGCGTGCCATTTGGGCTACAACCTCATAAATATGTAAATTAGGATCAACTGAAAAAGGCGAGGCTTGCACCTCGGCTAGGACTGCGGACTCATCACATTCGAGTAAATCACCCTCATTAACCAAGCCCTTAAACTGATCTTCGACCACCAACGGCAAGTGAGCCACTTTATACTCCTCCATTAAATCTAATGCACATTTCACTGTGTCAACAGGCCTAAGCAAAGGAAGGTCAGAAGTTAATAATTGTTCAGCTGTCATTACTTAATTTTGTAGCGTGTCAGACACTTCGAAGGTACATACAAAACTCAGCGTCAACGTAAATAAAATCGCAACCTTGCGCAATGCTCGAGGGGGCGCGATACCTAGCGTTACCCTAGCAGCTGAGAGAATCCAAAATTACGGGGCAGTGGGAATTACAGTACATCCACGTCCCGATGCAAGGCACATTACATATCAGGATGTGAGAAATCTAAAAAAAATCGTCCACACTGAATTCAACATAGAAGGCTACCCTACCGAAGAGTTTATAGACTTGGTTTTAGAAGTAAAGCCTGACCAAGTAACGCTTGTACCAGATCCACCAGAGGTGCTGACAAGTTGTGCGGGCTGGGACGCTATCGAAAACGGGGCGTTTCTGGGAGAGGTTATATCGCGTTTTAAAAGTGCAGGCATTCGCACTAGCATATTTATGGATACTGATCCCGACGGAATCTCATCCGCTGCTCTCACCGGAACTGACAGGGTAGAACTTTATACTGAAGACTACGCGGTTAACCATAAAATCATAGGCGACGAAGCAGCTGTACCATATGCAAAAGCGGCAATTTTGGCTCACAGCTTAGGTATGGGAGTAAATGCTGGTCACGATCTAGACCTTAGTAATCTTAAAGATTTCGCTTTGAACATACCTTACCTAGATGAGGTGAGTATAGGGCATGCACTGATATCAGACGCTCTATATCTAGGTATGTCTAATGCAGTGGCAAAATATATGAGCTGTCTCCAACCACCTTCTCAATGAAAGTGAAATTATACAGCCGCGTATTAGGAGAGGAAGGAGCACCACATTTAGTCGTTTTACATGGACTTCTAGGTAGTTCCGACAACTGGCAGACCTTAGGAAAGAAGTATGCGACGAGATTTAGGGTGCATTTATTGGATGCCCGCAATCACGGTAAAAGCCCACATACATCTGAGCATGATTATGATTTGATGACACATGACTTGCTTCAGTATTTTGACTCCAATAACATCGAAACGGCTTCTATTTTAGGTCACAGCATGGGCGGTAAAACTGTCATGATGTTTACGGAACGACATCCTGATCGAGTTGATAAATTAATAGTGGCGGACATTGCTCCTAGGGCATACGAGGCTCGTCACAATGAAATGTTTGATGCATTATCGTCCACAAACCCTGCAGAGGCCACATCACGTAGAGAAGTAGAATTACTTTTATGGGAAAAGCTCGGTGATAACGAGACATTACTGTCTTTCTTAATGAAAGGGTTACACAGAATTAAAGGAGGTGGTTACGAGTGGAGGTACAATGTCGAAGTTCTTGCGGCAACTCTATATGGAGTAACAGATGAAATTCAACTATCTATGACCACGATTCCGACTTTGTTTATTCGAGGGCTTAACTCAAGTTACGTAAGCGATGTAGATTTAGAAAATCTGGAGGATGTTTACGTACAACTTGAAACAGCCGATATTGAAGATGCTGGCCACTGGCTACATGCTGAAAAACCAGCTGAGTTTTTAGATATTACACTAGATTTTTTAGTACACTAACTATTCCTCGGTAGTCTCCTTAAGCCAGCGCCTATAAGCATTGAAAAGCCTGGACCTAGACACAAAACCTACATAGACGCCTTCATTGTCAACGACAGGCAGATTCCAAGCTCCACTTCTTTCAAAAGCATCCATAACATCATCCATCTTAGATGATTTATTGATGGAGAATTCCGAAACATTCATAAGGTTGCGGACGAAAGTGACATCGTATTTATCTGTCTCAAACATTATCTCCCGTATATCTTGTAAATCAATTAACCCTCTCAGAACCCCTTCAGAATCGATTACTGGATGTAAATTTCTATAAGATTTGCTAATGATACTTACGAGGGATCTTAAACTATCATCAAGACCTACAGGAATGAAATCCGTCTCTATTTCATCCTTAAGATTCATGAGGGTAAGAACAGATTGGTCTTTATCGTGAGTGAGAAGTTCGCCTCTTTCGGCAAGCTCCCTAGTGTAAATACTGTATTTCATAAGATACCTAGCAACGGTATAGCTCAGAGCCGAACTGAGCATCAGAGGCACGAATAACTCATAACCTCCACTTATTTCTGAGGCCAAAAAGATTGCAGTTAGTGGAGCATGCAGAACTCCTGCCATCATTCCGCCTAAACCAGCAAGGACAGCATTTCCAACAGGAATGGTTCCTTCCCCGAAGATCATATTCACAGAAATAGCGAAAATAAAACCTAGTAATGCCCCACCAAATAGAGCAGGAGCGAATACCCCCACCACGCCTCCTGCACCTACAGTTAATCCCGTGAGAATAGGTTTTAGAGCCCACGCAAGAAGGAGTATTCCAATGAGCACTATTCCCTTTCCGCTATTAGTTAGAAAACCCATATCACTAGAAATATCCCCTGGAGACCCTGTAAACATTGCGTTAACTACATCGTACCCCTCTCCATAAAGAAATGGCATAAAGGCTACAGCAAATCCAACTATAACTCCAGAAACAATAATCCTAGTCCAAGGATTGCTAAACTTGGCGATAACCTTGGAAGAACCCATGTAAAATTTAGTGAACAACACTGAACCCACACCAGCCAGTAATCCTAGGATAATATATAATGGCAATCTCTTTATAGCAAAAGGGGCAAGTTCCGTTACGGATAGAATATCCTCGCCTTCAATTAAAAAGTAGGCCGTTAGTAGTGAGGCTAATGATGCGAAAATTAATGGCACTAAACTAGCTGCAGTTAAATCAATCATAATGACTTCAACGGCAAAAATTATGGCCGCAATCGGAGCTTTAAATATCGCTGCAAGTGATGCTGCGGCAGCACACCCTATTAATAGTCGGCGTCTTCGAAAATTTCTTTTTGTTTGGTTAGCTATCTCAGAACCAATAGTAGCTCCGGCCTGTACCGCTGGAGCCTCTAACCCTCCAGAACCTCCAAAACCTACTGATAAAATACTAGTAACAACTGGCGCAAATAACCATGTGCGTTTCAATGCGCCTCTCCTAGTTGATAGAGCATGAAGTGTGGCTGGAATTCCTCCCCCGGGGTGATCCCCACCTAAAACTCTTTTGATAAACAAATAAGTCAACGTAAGACCTATAATAGGTCCAAGCCCTAAGATCCATTGCCAACCCATAAACTCCTGAGCCCCGAAAATCCCTGACCTTATGAGCGCCACGCCGTTCTTCAGAAGAACTGCAACTAAACCCGCCAGCACTCCCACAACACTCGCCCAAACCAGAATTGCACTATCCGACCTCATAAAAACCCAAAGCTTTGTCAATGACCTCGAGAGATGTTTAGTTAAAACGCTAACGCAAATGAGAATGAGATTTTTGATGGCGGCTATCACCAAACGAAGGTAGCTAATAACCTATTTATGGATACGTTTAGTGTTAATCTCTTTAGACAACTCAACGCCATCTAAGATATGAGACGCTAACTCATTAGTCACAGATGGTCCTATTAAAACACCTCTCGTGCCTAGGCCGTTTAAAATGTAAATTTCTTTCTTGTATTTCGACACTCCAACAAAAGGTCGCCTATCATGTGAGGTCGGTCTGAGTCCAGACTCGTGATTTATTATAGTGAAGTCTTTTGCTATTTCTTCCGATAGTATAGGAGCTATGGATTCAAGCAGATCAATCTTACCTTTTTCTGTGGGTTTGCTATCTGCGACATTCCACTCATATGTGGCGCCTAGCTTGAAAGTATTATGTGCAGTGGGAAGTAGCCATTTAACTCTGTTCAGAATCTTGCCGTCAGTTGTCAAAGTGTCAGATTTAATAGTAAGTATTTCTCCGTGATCAGCGGCTAGCTTCAGACCCTCTGTTGCAAGGTCTTCCTTTGCTCCCACTCCTCTGCAGTCAATGACTGAATCGAAATTGTGGGTGGTTGACATGTCCCACGACTTTACACGGAATCTACCTTCTTTGTTTAAAAAGCTACGCATAGCTTCTATGAGTATGGCGACATCCACCCAGCCTGCGTCCCTGACCACTCCAAAGCCATAAGGCGCGACAATTCCTTCTGGAGCTTCTTCTGCTTGAAGAGCCGGGCCTATCCATATTGCAACATCATGGCCTGTATCGTAGCGTCTTTGCCAGAGGTCGCGGTACTGATCGTTAGGGAATATGCGGATTATCGGCGTAGGATGGAGGACTGTTATGCCTAGGAATTCTTGCAGTTCCTCATATGTCTGTTGCATAGCGTTCATATGAGGTGATGCGTTCCAAACCTCAACCAATCTCTTAAACGAAAGCGGGTTGTACATCCCTGCTGCGACACTAGAGGCTGAAGGGGAGCCATTATCCCATACCTGAAACTGTATCTTTCTTTTCAAAAGCTCCCAAGCCATAAGAGTGCCCGCAAGTCCAGCACCGACAATGAGAATTTTTTGGGGATTTTCCAAAACTATCAGATGACGCAAAGCTCGCGAGCGACTTTCTCGAAGGCTGCAAGTGCTTTGTCAAGGTGGGCCTTAGTGTGTGCGGCGGAGAGCTGAACTCGGATGCGGGCTGCGCCTTTAGGCACGACGGGGAAGAAGAAGCCGATGACGTAGATGCCTTCCTCGAGGAGGCGGTTCGCCATGTCTTGGGATAGGCGAGCGTCGCCGAGCATAACTGGAACGATTGCGGATTCGCCGTCATTGAATGGGAGGCCTGCGGCTTTGAGGCCGGCTTTGAAATACTTCGTGTTCTCTTCGAGGCGATCACGTAGTTCTGTGCTCTCGTCAAGCATCTTGAATACTTCTAGTGCGGCGCCGACAATGTTAGGAGCTAGAGAATTGGAGAAAAGGTAGGGGCGAGAGCGTTGACGTAGAAGTTCTATGATCTCTTTTCGACCTGTGGTGAAGCCACCCATGGCGCCGCCTAGGGCTTTACCGAGAGTGCCCGTAATGATATCGACTCTACCGAGTGCTCCGCGAAGTTCGACAGAACCTCTGCCAGTCTTCCCTATAAATCCCGTTGCATGACACTCATCGACCATTACAAGGGCGTCATATTTATCTGCGAGATCGCAAATTTTAGCTATTTCTGCCACATAACCGTCCATGGAAAATACTCCGTCGGTAACTATGATTTTAAATCGTGATCCTGCCTCGACGGCCGCTTGAAGCTGAACTTCAAGATCTACCATGTCGTTATTCTTATATCGGAATCGTTTTGCTTTACAGAGGCGAACGCCGTCTATGATGGAGGCGTGGTTGAGAGAGTCAGAAATAATAGCATCGTCTGGACCTAGGAGGGGTTCGAACACACCTCCATTAGCATCGAATGCAGCGGCATAAAGTATGGTGTCGTCGGTCTGATGGAAGTCAGCTATAGTCCTTTCCAATTCCTTGTGTATGTCTTGAGTACCACATATGAATCTAACGGAGGACATCCCGAATCCATGTGAGTCAACCGCATCTTTGGCTGCCTGACACACCCTAGAATCGTTACTAAGCCCTAGGTAATTGTTAGCGCAGAAATTAATAACTTCTGATCCATCGATGAGCTTTATTACTGCGTCTTGGGCCGTTGATATTACACGTTCGCTTTTAAAAAGTCCAGCCGATTCAATGGCTGCTAATTCCTCTTGGAGGTGAGATTTTATCTTTCCGTACATATTGCGAATTTACTTAAGGTGCGCCCAGAATAACAGGGAAATTTCTTTCTCCGTGCCCCATGGGGTTATTGAGTTTTACATGATAGTCTTTAGGGACGTGGTCTGTGATTATTTCTTGGACCGTTCTACCGAATGGGTTGTCCGAAGACTGGCTGTGCGAGATGGTGTTGTCTTTGATGTCTGTGAAGCTGCCGATGATGAGGCCGTCCGCTTTTTCAAATACCCCAGCTAGGCGGAAGGCTAAGAACATCCTGTCGAGGTGGTACAGATATTCGTCCACGTCTTCGAGGAGGAGGAAGCTGCCATCTAGGTTGGGGAAATAAGGGGTGCCTAGTAGTGAGTAGAGGACGCTGAGGTTGCCGCCGACTATAGTGGTGGTGGGTTTGAAGGGAGCTGATCCTTTGAGTGTGGACCAAACAAGTCCCACATCTTCGGGTGAGGTTATGGGGACCGTGGATGCGACTGGACCGTGAAGTGAGGCAATTCCCAGGTTATTTGCCCAAGCGTGAATGGCTGTGATATCCGAAAAACCGATAATCCAAGTGGGGTCGGCGAGAAATGCGGTACTGTCTAGTAATGGAAGTAGTCGTCCACAGCCGTAGCCGCCACGAAGGGCGAAGACAGCTCTAATGGTAGTGTCGCGGAATGCTGAATTGATCACCTCGGCCCTGTGAGAATCTGAGCCTCCGAATTGGTTTTCGCGAGCGTCGAGTCCATCTGGCATTACGGGGGTGAAGCCTGAGTCGCGAAGAAGTGTGGCCGATTCCTCTATTAATTCACTAGAGGCAAAACGCGCCGGAGCGACAAGCATAATCTTATCGCCAGGCTTTAGAAATCGAGGTAATTTTCTTTCTAACTGCATTTGTTGACGTGAAGGTAGGGAGAAGGGCGGGACTGAGGTATTTTTGGACTTACAAATGAGTGACATCCGCAAACCCAAACGCAGACTTATAACTTCTGCCCTTCCCTACGCTAATGGACCTATACATGTGGGCCATATTGCCGGTGCATATCTACCCGCAGATATCTATGTTAGGTACTTGAGGAGTTTAGGAGAAAAAGTGGTTTGGGTGTGTGGCAGCGACGAGCACGGAGCTGCTATTACTCTTAGGGCGAAAAAGGATAATACTACTCCTCGTGAAATTGTAGGCAAGTATCACAACGAAATGCAGGAGGCGTTTAAGGGGCTAGACATCAGTTTCGATCACTACAGCAGAACCTCGAGCGAAAAGCACCATAAAGTAGCCCAAGACTTCTTCCTGAAACTCCTCGAAAACAATAGTTTCGAAGTGAAAACCGAAGAACAGTACTACGATGCGGAAGCTGATCAATTCTTAGCCGACAGATACATCACTGGCACATGCCCTAAATGTGATGCCGCTAATGCCTATGGTGATCAGTGTGAAAGATGTGGCAGCACCCTCTCCCCTACTGAACTCATCAATCCTAAATCCACCCTGAGCGGTTCCAAACCCATCCTCAAACCCACTACCCTTTGGTATCTCCCTATGGGAAGGCATGAGGAGTGGCTTAGGGATTATATCGAAAAAGGAGAGCTAGACGGAAAGCCACACCACAATGCTAAGGCGTGGAAAGCTCACGTTACTGGGCAGTGCAAGAGCTGGATTGACGGAGGACTTCAAAGCCGTGCCATGACTCGCGACTTAAAGTGGGGAGTTCCCGTACCCGTTGAGGGAGCGGACGGTAAGGTGCTGTATGTTTGGTTAGATGCGCCACTGGGATATATCACTTCCACTATGGAGTGGGCAGAAAAGAACGGCGAAGACTGGAGGCTTTGGTGGCAAAACGAAGACACAGAACTTCTCCACTTTATAGGCAAGGATAACATCGTTTTCCACTGCATAATTTTTCCCATTCTCCTCAAGGAACACGGTGACTTTATCCTCCCCCATCAAGTTCCTGCGAATGAATTCATGAACTTAGAGGGTGATAAAATCAGTACCTCTCGGAATTGGGCGGTTTGGGTGAAAGATTACATGGAGGAATTCCCTGAGGGATCGGATACGATGAGATATGTTTTGGCTTCTATTATGCCAGAACAAAAAGACAGCGAATTCACTTGGACCGACTATAAGGATAGAATTAATAACGAATTAGCAGATGTCCTAGGCAACTTCGTAAACAGAGTACTAATCCTCACCCGTAAATACTACGACGGTGCTGTCCCCTCAGCTAATGTCCTCACCGACATCGACAATGCCGTGCTAGCTTCACTTGCTGCTGCTCCTGATAAAATCGGCGATCTTATCGAACGACATAGATACAAGGAAGCCCTTTTAGAAACTATGAACGTCGCTCGACTCGGGAATAAATACTTAACCGAAGAGGAGCCTTGGAAATTGATGAAAACAGACCCAGCTCGAGTCGAAACCATCATGCATATCGCTTGCCAGGTAGTTGGAAACCTGGCCGTTTTACTCTCCCCTTTCCTACCTCGAACGGCCTCTAAAATCTCTATTTCTTTCGGGATTGAGGAATTAAATTGGAACGATGCCTCAGTGCGTGCCGTAAAAACCGGTCACATATTAGGCGACCTACCCATTCTGTTCGCTAAAATCGAAGACTCAACTATAGAAGCCCAAGTAGCTAAATTGGGTAACAAGAACACTAATCCAGATATTATGCCCCAAAAAGACTCCACCACCTTCGACAACTTCATGGAAATGGATCTTCGTGTCGCTACCGTTACAGAATGTGTTCCAGTGGAAAAAGCTGACAAACTTCTTCAACTAACTGTCGACACTGGTCTCGATATACGAACTGTAGTCTCTGGAATAGCCGAGCACTTTTCTCCTTCCGACGTCATAGGCCGCAAGGTGGTACTCCTCGCTAATCTTCAGCCCCGTACAATCCGCGGTGTCGAATCCCAAGGCATGGTCTTAATGGCATCAACTGCTGAGGGCGGCCTGCGTTTCATCACTCCCGAAGAAGGCGTTTCGCCAGGAGATGTGATTCGTTAAACGCTAGGAGATTTGTCAACCTTGAGTCCGATTGATCGCGGAGTGTGACACGCAAAAACGTTAGAATATTTGTCAACCAGTTGGTTGACTTTTTTAGGGTATGAGGTGATGCGGAGTGTGACACTTGTCAACGACCTGAGCAGAACCTAGTGTGCTACAATGAGGGATTGTCGTACGATGCCTCTTTCTGTTTGGAGCGACAACATGTAAGTACCATTTGCGAAAGAGCTCACGTCTAGGTATTTATAGCCGTTGGAAACTTCGAAGATTTCAACTAGTTGTCCGGATACAGAATGAATTTCACATTCGATGGTGCTGAAGTTGAGATCGCTTTCGAGATTGACTGTTACAATTGAACTAGCTGGGCATGGGAAAACAGAAAGATGGCTTGCGAAGTCAAGCTCGCCTAAGCCCACTGCAAATTCAATGTGAATTGAAGTCTCAGCACCTGCACAATCATCAGCGTTATAGGCAATTACAGTGAGGTCGGTTCCGGGAAGTATATCGTCGCCCCAGTTAATTGTAATCGAGTTCGAGCCTTGACCACTAAGTATCAAAGTGCCGTTGCCAGTATCCCATAGATATGAGTCTGCTCCAGGATCGCACGTGTAGGTCCACTCGGTTTGGCCCGTCTGAACAGTAACATTAGATTCTCCCTCAATAGCTCCGGAAACAGGTCCATAGACGCAATCATCATTCAACCAAGCTGAAGGATTGTAATTGCAAGCTAGATCGTCGGTACACTGAGTAGGTGCATAGACAATAGGAAGTAATAAGCGAATGTCTGGGTCTTGAAGACCTTCAGGGAAAATTTGGAAGTATATAGAACCAGACAGAGTGCCAGAGGTTGTGATTTGGGCTACAAGAATCTTTAGATCTGCACCACCGAAAGCAGCACCCCCAGAACCTATATCTTCTGGATCAAAAAGAGTGAACCAAAGGTTACCAATCATCGTATTAGAATTCACATTCTCTCCTAACTCAAAAGCATCAAAGGAATTGTAGAAAGGATCTGCAACACTTGAAATATCAATCCCATCCTCAGAACTAGCAGCACCTATAGTTAACCAACTGTCGTACTCAAGTTCAGGGAACGCAGAGAAGAAGGCCGGATTAATTGCGCTTGCAAACGTTTCAGAAATTGCAGGTACGTTATACCAAGCCGGAGTACTCGTAGATTCCAAAACCCAAGGATTTTCCTCGCTTCCAGAACAAGCAGAAAGGAAGTCATCCTCGTGAAGTACATTTAAGTACAGTCTCCAGGTTGTCATTCCAGCTAGATCTCCATCAGTATGAACAGCGTGTTCTTCAAGACCTAACCAATACTCGTCAGGGCCCTGAGCTAAGGAAGACAACGCAAATACTGTAATAGCTAATACCGTAAGGAAATTCTTCATTTTACTAATTTGTTACAAGAAACAACTTAAATCTTATGGAACCTCTACTAGAACTCGACTTTTACTGAAAAGGAAATGGTTCGGCCATATGACCAGTAGCCTTGAAGCCTGCCATTTTCGAAAGTGCCTTGTTCTTTTATACCTGTAGCGGGATTTGTAATCCAAGTCTCGTCTGCCTCGTTAATGTAAATTTCGTTCAGGGCGTTTTGGATATTTAATCCCAGGCTGATATCTAATCCGTCCATACGTGTGAACCAGTTGAGGTTACAGTCTAGATATCCATAAGAAGGAAGTTCGATGGGTTGAATGCCGATTCTTTCTTCGTCGTCGCGGTCTTGGGCTATTTCGAATTGAGCAAAAAGCCTTGTGTTGTAAACGTAGCTAGCTCCTGCCCGGAAGTTTTTCGGGAGATCCATTCTAGCTTGAATACCGAATTGGGTTTGGGGTGCATCACTAACCATTAATCCGGCTGAGTAAATGTGTATGGTTTCAAGTACATCATCTGTTTGTTCATCGATAATTTCAGCGTCAACATTGTTATCCCATCTCCAATCTCCAATGCTCAAAAGGCCACCTATCTCAAGCGAAGGAAGTGGTTTAGCTCTGAATTCAACCTCTATTCCATCGTGAGTCTCTGTGAGGCCTCTCACAAACGCCCGGTATTCAGAACCGTTAGGACTGAGGAGAACACCCGACATAATAGTCTTATCGATCCACTTTGTGTGGTAAACATTCACGTCGAGTGATGCCTTTGACCACCGCAATCTATAGCCCAGCTCCAGTGCCTCGACTTTTTCATTTACGAGATTTTCGTTACTGAGTACATTTTCGTTGTTAGGGAAGACATTGCTGATAAAAGGAGCTCGAGAATACTTTCCAGCGTTCATATATATGTGGCTGTTGTCCCCTATGGCGTAGCTACCGCCAGATTTAATATTGTACCCTGGAGATGAGGCTTTCTGGCTCATGGGTCCATAAACGTATTCATCGCTAGGAATAACCATTCCCATGTCGGCATCATATTCATATACAACTTGATCACCTGTCTCGTCGTAACGGAAATATGTGTAGGGGTCGTAACGCTGATATCCCGTGTATGATCCAGTCGCAGCGACGAAGGCGCTGATCTTTTCTGTTTGGTATTCCAACTGACTGAAAAAACCTGCATATTTAACAATACCTGTGCTTTCGTAGTCAACTATATCACCTTCGCGCGCTAATAACTCATAGGCTGGATTTATTCCATATCCAGTAGAAGATGAGAAGGAGTTGAGGTAAAAATCTCCGCCTAAAAGGTTAGAAACTCGCCTGAAATGTTTTCCCTCGTAATATCTCATATCAATTCCTGCGATCAAATTTAGATTAGGAGAGAGTTCCGATTTAACGGTGCTTAATATTCCAGTCCAAAAGTGCTCGTTATGAGAGTTTTTTATTGCACTTAAAGCTCTCCCACCCATTAAAGTGTCTCCGTCTATGATAATGGGTGCGTTTGCAAGATTAATCGTGTCCATCCATACTCCGGTTCCGAGGAGTTCCATGTATTCTATTTCATTATCTGGGTATAGGACAGGTAACGCGCTATTCTGATTAGTTTCGTATAGATGGTCCCAGTTCCATGTAGTCTTAACTGTAGAACCATCGTCAAGAGTGATGAACTCTCTTGGAGATCCTGTTCCATATACTGTGGAGCCGTATCCCTTTCCGAAACTCACATATGCAGAGGTAGATATGTGAGTGTTTTCGCTGAGTTGGAAGTAGTGATTAAGGGCGATTTGGGGTTTATGGTAGCCGTTCACTTTAGAGTTGAGGGCTTCACCATCTAGATAGCCCCAATCGTCATTCCACCTGTGACCTTCATATCCTAGTGAGTCAGGAAGGTCGTTAATTTGGTTGAACCTATCCACTGAGATTTGGCCGCGGCGTTGGCCGTGGGTCTGGGGGGAGCCTATGGCTGTAAATACCAGGCGGTGTCCGCCTAAATCTTTCGCTGCTGTGAGGAAGTAGCTGTAGGCGTCAACCCAGGTCGCGTCGACATAGCCGTCGCCGTATGTTTTTGATGCTATGGCACTGACTGCCCATCCGTTAGGGAGGACGCCTGAGCTTAATGAGAGTATATGCTTTGTCCGGCCGTAATTTGTGAGGGATGTTTTGAAGGAACCGCCCTTTTCGGTGTCAGTGGCTTTCGTTACAATATTAATGGTTCCACCTACTGAGTTGATTGCTAGTTTCGACGCGCCTAGCCCCCTTTGGACTTGCATGGTTCTTACTGCGTCGCCTAAACCAGCCCAATTAGACCAGTAAACCCAACCATTTTCCATGTCGTTAACGGGGATCCCGTTGACAAGGACGGCGACGTTACGCTGGTCGAATCCACGAATATTTATTCTACTATCCCCATAACCACCACCACTCTTAGTGGCGTAAACGCCTGGAGTAAAATTGAGGATTTCAACTAACTCCTTGTCGCCTAGTTTTTCTTCTATTTGCTGCGCATCGATAGTACTTACAGCTATAGGGGTAGCTCTATCAATAGCTACTGAGGCAATTACATTAGCCTCTTCAAGACCTATGGTGTTCGCCTTTATTCTTATGTCTCCCACATCCAACAAGCCTTGCCCACCGATAGCAATGTACTTGGTTACTTTTTCGTAACCTATGGAAGTGGCGATGAGATTTATTTGGCCTTGATTCCTGGTACGAAATTGAAAGAAGCCATCGAAATCAGTGAATGCTCCTTCGTTGAAGTCTTGTAAATAGACGGATGCTCCAATAATTGCGATACCGGTTTGAGAATCTATCACTCGACCTCGAATTGTGTTTTGGGCCAAAACAGAAGAAGTTGTAAAAGTGAAAAGCAAAATAGTAGAGAAAACAATCTGCATCTGGAAAAGGACACCGGAACATCTCAACATAGGAACTCAGATTAGGATTATGCCTAATTTACGACCAACGACCCATAATATTCAAATACTCGGCAATTTGGATTGTATTTGTCGCAGCACCCTTCCTTAGGTTATCGCTCACTACCCAAATATGCAAGCCTTTAGGATTAGTTAAGTCCCTTCTAATTCTTCCCACAAATACATCATCCTTCCCTTCGGAGTTGAGGGGCATAGGATAGAGAGAATTAGCATTGTCGTTTTCGACGATAATGCCTTGGAAAGACTCAAGCAATGAAATCACTTCACTCAGCTTAAAGTCCTCTTGAAATTCTATATAAACAGCTTCGCTATGCCCACCTTTAACAGGTACTCTAACGGCAGTACAACTTAATTCCACACTGTCATCTCCTAATATTTTCTTAGTCTCAAAATGAACCTTCATCTCCTCTCTCGTATATCCATTATCAAGAAAATCATCGCATTGAGGAATGCAGTTTTTATCAATTCTATATGGATAAATCATCTCTGCTGCTTCGCCGGCTCTTTCCGAATCCAATTGATCGACAGCTGCCTTTCCCGTACCGGTCACGCTTTGGTATGTGCTCACAACTCCACGAATAATACGGAATTTATCGTGTAGTGGTTTCAGCGCCATAACGAGCTGTATAGTACTGCAATTAGGGTTAGCTATAATTAGGTCTTCTGAGACCAAACTATCTCCATTTACTTCTGGAACTATGAGTTTATGATTCTCATTCATTCTGAAAGCCGAACTATTATCAATTACAGTCGCTCCCTGGGCAGCAAATTTAGGAGCCCACTCTAAACTTATACCCCCTCCAGCTGAGAGCAAAACTACATCAGGCTTTACAGCAAGGGCTGTATTTAAGCTCATTACCTCTACGTCCACTCCATTAAATTTCACAAAACTTCCCACAGATTTCTCAGAAGCTACAGGGAACAACTCGGCTACAGGGAAATTTCTTTCCTCAAGAATTTGAAGAATAGTCCTGCCCACTAACCCCGTTGCTCCAACTACTGCTATTCTGAGAGATCTCATGTGTGATGATTTAGGACAAAATTAATGAATTCATAACTGAGTGTGGTCATTTTGTGTGCGGTTTGGGAAGACTTATCAATTGACAGAAGTTTGGGGTATGATAATTCCTTTAATAATTCTTCAATGGTTCATTACTTCTAGTTGGGAACAAATAAGCCCTACTGGGTGGTCCCTAGATGCTTCATCGCCGGGAACTTATTCTATTTATGGATGTACATCTGAAGTGGTGGAAAATGCCACCATAAAGTTTAACTGGGAGCAGGGATTGTCGGGGTCAGACAACAACCACTCACAAGTGTTTTTCATTTTTAACACACCTAGCACACCCTTCCTCGACACCCTGTTTATACAAGCTGGCGAAAATGGGAGCGACGACCCCTTAAGAATATATTCTACAGGTAATCCTATCACAGAAGTGCACCACGAACTATTCGACTTTTCATCACTTTTCAAACTAGACTTTACACTTCAGTTTTCATCAAGCACATCATTATTTACTTTATATGCGGGCGAAATGGGTTCTGGTTGGGAAGTGCCTTTGTGTGGATTTCAATTCCAATTTACTAGCTTTCAGTGCATGGGGTTTTCAGCCTCCTGTACCTCATCCCAAACCTCATCTTTTGCATTCACTCTCTATTCCATCAACCCCTCAATACTTATTATTTCACCCCTTTCCATACTCAGTCATGAAGTCATCTCCCCATCTTGCGTCCATATAACTTTCAGCCGTCCTCCATTTGACATCCTCGCCACATGGCGTGCAGGCACCTCTCTAGAATCTCAAGCGTTAGTCACACCATACTATCACCGAACCACCATTTGCGGACTTCCCCCTCTTACAGACGGCTATCCGCAGCAAGTCCGGATAGCCTCCCCAGAAATTGACAGCACCCTCTTTGTCGTATTCACTAATCCCACCTCAGCTGAATATCACGACCTCGTTTTCACCGAAATAATGGCAGACGCCACACCATCTCTAGGCTTCCCCGAAGATGAATTCATTGAAGTCGTTAATCTCTCCGACAGGATAATTGACATTTCGGGGTGGAGTATTCTAGACGGTGGAGGAGATTCTGAGATTATGCCAGAAACTGATTGGATTGGGTTAGTAAACCCCGGGGAGGCATTTCTAATCTGTAGAGATATAGATTTATGGGGTGAATATTATGGCCACAAGGCGAAGCTAATTTCTTGGAGTGGGCTCAATGACCAAGGAGAGGTTATTAAACTTCTCAATCCATCCGGCACACTGATTGATGAGGTTGAGTATGAAAGGAATTGGTGGGATGTTGAGGGCATTAATCATCAGCCAGGAAGGAGCATATATAAAATCATTCCTGAGGGTTGTTCGAATAGTATTAATTGGAGATTAAGTGAAACCGCATCACCATTCTACTTAGAAAACTCAGGCGTGGTTACACCACTCACTGAGTTGGAAATAACTCCACATCTTAGGTGGGATAATAAAACAGAATTAACAATCACGCCTGAAATAGACCCGCATTTTCCACCACGAGTGAAATTAACTACTGAGCTTAATTGGGATGAGCTTGTTTATGAAAATGGTAAGTGGTTTTGGTATAACATAATCTCTGTAGATAAGCCCATCACCATTGAAATCGAATCCTTGAAAGATTGCTTTACGGGTGAGATGACTTCAGATGCCATAGAAAATTGGGTCCCTGCATTACCTCCACACAAAGGAGATGTTAGGATATGTGAAATAAGGGCTGTCCCTATTTCTGGTGAAGACGAGTGGGTTGAAATTGTTAATATAAGTGGGAGACGAGTTGATCTAGACGGGGTGCTTTTAGATAGTGAAACACTACACAACCTAATTCTAGGGCCTGGTGATAGAGTAGTAATGTCTGAAAATGATTTCGATAACTGGACTGCCCTCGCCTCAACGTCTGGTGAAGTCATACTTTCCACCGAGAATTATGTTATTGACCGGGTCAATTATAAAAAGTGCTGGCATGATAATCCTCAAACATTCTCAGGAGGTAATTCCCTTGAGAAAATTGCTGAACAAGGGGCTTCAAATAATGCTGAGAATTGGAGAAGTGGACAAGGTATATGGGGAGACTCAAGGGGAATTCCGCCAGTTGATTCAGAAATGAAAATTCCATCTGAAACTGATGTTATGTGGGGGTTGCTGGAGGGTAGACTGGTTTGGTCTAGCTCCTCAGCTATGGATTCATGTGTTTTAATGAGTGAGAATTGGAGCGTTAATTCTAACTGGAGTTTTTACGACGCTACTTTAACAATAGCTATTTCAGAATTCATATGGGATGGTGAGTTAGAAATAACTTGTTTTAATTGGAAGGCTTTAGGGTTAGTGTCGGAAGAGAAAACTTGGACCCTTGAGCCGCCTGAAGAATCACCTAATTTCGGAGTAAACTTAATCTTAAATGAATTTCTGTCTAAGCCTAATCCAGGATTTTCATCATTTATTGAAATTCATAACCGCTGCGAACAGATAATTTCACTAGAGGGATATAAACTCACCACAACCACAAACCCTCAAGGGGTGGATTGGTTAGCACTTTCGGAAATTGAGTGGTGGTTACCTGGTGATGGATTAATCGTGCTTGCTGAGTGTAGAAGTTGGGTTGAAAATCTTCATGTGAGTGCTCTACATGTGACGTTTAAACTACCTAGCTTGACAATAACTCGAGAGATAAAATTAGCGAATACTGGAAATGACCATTCGGATGCTCAGATTATTAACTCATCCCACAAAGGACTTTCACTAGAGAGGGTAAGAAGTGATGATGACTTATGGGTTATTACATCTGAAATCAATGGAGGAACTCCCGGGATGACTAATAGCTGCTCAACTATTGAGAATCTAGTACAGAGTACAGAGGATGATGTATTTCTCGTTTATCCAGCTACAATATCTAATTTTACGAACCAAACCTGGGTAGGTTTTACACTAAGAGAGGACGAAGAACTCGAAGAGATTAGCTTAAAGATTTTCGATTTGAATGGCTGCGTTGTGAAGTCCATTGTAACTGATGCTGATGAAAGACGTTGGGTTTGGGATATAGCAAATGATAATGACTCCTATTTAACTATAGGAACTTATATCGTTAAACTAGAATATTTAAAAGTTGATGGAACATCTGAGATTTGTAGAAAACTAATGTGTCTAGCACCTTGATTCCTATTCTGATTATCTGAAATTGCAGGTATGTTAGAAATCATGCCACATGAAAATATAGACTCACCTGATGTTGTGCTTTTCTTATTGTCTTTAGTTCTAATAGGACTTGTGGTTTGGGTAAAACATGGATTTTTAAGAGAATGGCGAATGGCGAGGTGGGTGATTAAGGATGTGAAGCGTATCTGGCAAAGAGGTGCTGACGAGGTGCCTCAAACCGAAGGGATAATTATTTCACACTTCATAGGGATGATGGGGATGTTAGGTATCCTTTCTAGATTAATCGATGTATCTATCGCAGCAGGTGTGGTGGTATGCTTATTTGCCATCCGACAAATATCCGGATTAATATTATCGTGGGTTCTGGGGTATGATCAGTTAAGTCGTGAGCATTTATCCGTTGATAGACATATGAAAATGTGGCTTGGATTGTCTGTCGCCATATATACTATGATAGTATCGCTACAACCCGAAAACTCTCCATTACAACACATGGGTGTTTTTATAGCGATGTGGCTTTTCTGGGTGTTCTTCCGCATGGTTAGGGCATTTCAAACAGCAAGAAAAAGATTTGATAGTATTATGTACAGTTTTTTGTACCTTTGCGCCCTCGAAATCTTGCCCATCATTGTTCTTACGCTGCTAGTAAGTACTTACTTAGCAAGTGATTGAAACTGAAATTCACATGTCAAAGAAGATTAAAACTATTCTTATTTCTCAGCCGAAACCGACTACTGAAAAGAGTCCATATTTCGATTTCGCAGATAATATGAAAGTGAAAATTGACTTTCGTCCATTTATTCACGTTGAGCCAATAGACGCTAAAGAATTTCGCAAACAAAAGGTAGATATTTCTAAATATACAGGTGTAATATTAACATCTCGTATGGCTGTCGATCACTACTTCCGTATGGCTGAGGAGGTTAGATTTGAAGTGCCTACTGATATGAAGTACTTCTGCATAAGCGAGAGCACTGCCTTCTATCTACAGAAATACGTCGTTTACAGAAAGCGTAAAATCTTTCACGGTCAAGTACGCATTTCGGAACTTATGACTATAGTCAAGAAGCATAAGAAGGAGAAGTTCATTCTTCCATGCTCTGATTTGTTGAAGCCGTCAATACCCGCTGCACTTGATGAGTTAGGAGTAGAATACTCTAAAGCTTGTATGTACAGAACCGTTTGTTCTGACTTGAGCGACTTAAGTGACGTTAAGTTTGATTTATTAGTATTCTTCAGCCCAAGCGGTATCGAATCACTCCTAAAGAACTTTCCTAAATTCGTACAAGGAGAGACGAAAATTGCCACATTTGGTCCCACAACAAGTAAAGCGGCTGAGGCGGCTGGGCTTCGAATTGACATCAACGCTCCAACTGCAAAAGCTCCTTCGATGACAATGGCTATCGAACAACACATGAAAGCTAAGTCCTGAGGTTTATCTTGTGCCCACATGGTGCAACAAGCAAATACTTTCGGAAGAGATCAAAGGTTAAAAAGCACCATCGTTATGGACCGTGCTTTTTCGGAAGGGATTAAAATAAAAGGCCATCCTATTATAGCTAGATACACTCAAAGTTCTTTCGAAACTGAGTGTCCGTTTCAAGTAGCAACCACTGTAAGTAAGCGAAGGTTTAGAAAGGCTGTCTCTCGAAGTCGAATAAAAAGATTGATGAGAGAAACTTGGAGGCTGGAAAAATACAGACTTTTAGAAAGCTGGACTCCAGGCGATAAAAAATGGGGTCTAGTGTTTATTTATGTAGGAAGAGATATTCCCACATTCGATGAATGTTCACATAACATTCGACAAATAGTTGACGTTTTACTGGAGCATCAAATTTTAGAGCATGAAAGCAAATAAAAATTCAGGAAGTAAGTATTTACTGCTTGTTGTTATCATACTGAGTGTTACGGCAATCTCCTTGAGAAATCCTGTAAAAGGAAATTATTTTGAAATGTCAAAACAGCTGGAGATATTAAACTCTGCATTTAGAGAGCTGAATATCTTCTACGTTGATGAGCTCTCGCCAGGAGATTTAATGGAAACGGGGATTGACGCTATGTTAGAGTCGCTTGATCCTTATACTAAATATTATCCAGAAACTAGAATTGAAGAAGCTCGATTTATGTCGACTGGTGAATATGGTGGAATAGGATTGTCACTAGTGAAGAATTGGGACGGTAGATATATAATCGCAAGCCTCATCGCTAACTCACCAGCCGAAAATGGAGGTCTAAAGCTAGGTGATGAAATAGTCTCAGTTAGCGGAATAGATGTTGTCGATCTAGAATTAGAACAGATAGGGGATAAAATAAAAGGGGCATCGGGAACAGAAGTTGTATTAGAAATAATGCACCATAATGCTGATGAATCTTCTATCTTGGGAATAACGCGAGAGAATATTAAAAGAGCTGATGTACCCTATTTTGGGATGTTAGACGATGAGACTGGATATTTAACATTGAGTAAGTTCACAAAAACTTCATCCTCAGAAGTAAGGAAATCTCTTATCCATTTAACCGACTCCATGGGCGCCACACGTATCGTTTTTGATCTTAGAGGAAATGGTGGTGGCTTATTAAGGGAGGCCGTTAATATTGTAAATCTATTCGTCCCCAAAGGGACAGAGGTTGTCGCAATGAAGGGCAAAACACCAGACTGGAACCAGAATTACAGTACCCTGAGAAGAGCATTACTGCCAGAAATTCCACTGATTATTCTTATTGATGAAAAGAGTGCATCTGCTTCGGAAATAGTTGCTGGAGCACTTCAAGAGTTAGATAGAGCTGTAATAATCGGTAAGGAAAGTTTTGGAAAGGGTTTGGTCCAGCAAACAAAAAACCTAGAGTATGGAGCCCGAATGAAAATTACGGTCGCTAAATACTATACTCCCAGCGGCCGCTGTGTTCAGAGGCTTCATTATGGCGATAGAGATGAAAGTGGCAACGCAAAAACTTCAGCAGATTCCACTCTTAAGGTGTTTTACACCAGTAATGGGCGGCCAGTTGTAGAGGGTAGAGGAGTATTCCCGGATATTGAAGTCGATCCTGTTTATACTAATTACGTGGTGAGTGGCCTTTATGAAAGCGGGGTGATTTTCGATTATGCACTTTCTCAGTCAGTTACAGTAATTAATGAGGCAAAGGGGTTTAAGCTTACCGAAGAAAAGTGGAGTGAATTTGTGAATTTTGTTTCACTTGCTTTTGAAGATGATTCGAGGCCGTTTCCTTACGAAGCAAGTACAAAAAGAGCTGTTAGTTACCTAGAGGAAGCAATTGACAGGGATGGTTTCAGCGAGGAAAGTAAAAGCTTAATAAATGCCTTAGCGCTTTTAACTGAGCCTGAATTAGAAAGGGATCTAGATAACAATAGAGAGCTATTAAAGATAGCTGTAGAGGAAGAATTAATTTTTCACAGGATGAATAAAATTGGAGTGTATGAATACTCTCTTCCTTTTGACCCTAACATAATTACGGCCCTGTCGGTGTTTAATGGGAATGATTATGTTGAAATACTGTCTGGCCCAAAGAAGTAAAATGAAAGCAGCTGAAGTAACATTAGTCTCAGGATTAGTAACATCAGTTTCAGCGCTCTGTTGGTCATCATTTGGGACTAGCATAGGAGCTGCGTTAGTTCTGGTTGCATTCCTTATCTCTGCTGTACGAGGTGAGCTCCTTAAGCCGAAGAATACATTAATATTTTGGGGATTAGTCGGGGGGTTTGTGTGGGGTAGTTTGGGTTTGATTTGGACCCAAAACCTACCTGAAGGTCTAGCAACACTACAGGTAAAACTCCCTCTACTTATTTTCCCTTTAGCACTATTTACAGTAAATTGGGAGTCGGGAAAATGGGGGAAGGTGATCTTAAAGTTTTTTATTCTTTCAAGTTTCATGGCCGCTTTAGCTGGTATAATATGGGGTTATTACCACGCTTTCAATGGTGGAGAAATACATCCGAAAATTTGGTCTCCTTTTATATCACACATAAGAATGGGAGTGATACTCGTTGTGGGTTGGGGTATATTACTTCTGAATAAGAAATCTCTATACGCAAATATTTATGGCGCTGTGGCTTTATTATCGATTTGGCACACAGCATCGGTGACAGGCATATTAATGTTAGCCATCACATGTGTTTATTTTTTCATATCTATTGTCAAAACCAAGTATAGGAGACGCTCAATTTTACTTTCATGCATCACCTCATTAGTGGGTCTCTTTGCTTTCGTTTTTTATATTACTCCCACAACACCATACTCTTTGACATCACTGCCATCTCATACACCGTGGGGTAGTCCGTATGAACACAACCTAGAGAAACATCTTGAAGAAAATGGATATAAGGTCTGGAATTTTATCGCTATAGATGAAATGCGCCATGAATGGAATCTTAGAAGCGAAGTGCCTTTTGATTCTCTTGACGGAAATGGCCACACCATCTCCACTACGGCTATTAGATATCTTACTTCAATGAATTTGCCAAAAAATGGGCTTAACATCAAAAATCTTAGTGAAAAGGCCATGCGAAACATTGAAGCTGGTCACACTTCTATTCGGATGGAAACACTTAGCGGACTTAGCTTAAGACTAGACGTTTTAAGATTCGAAGTAGGTAATTATCTAGACGGAGGAAATCCCAGTGGTAATTCTGTCACTCAAAGGTTTGAATTTATGAAAACGGGTGTGTTTATCGTTAAATCAAAAGGGCTTAGCACATTGTTATTCGGTGTGGGGACGGGAGATCTACCCGATTCGTATGAGAAGGCATATCTCGAATCTAATTCTTTATTAGACAAAGCGTACTGGAAGAGAACCCATAATCAATACCTCGCATGGTGGGTAGGGTTAGGACTTATAGGGCTAGTGTTCTGGTTAATTACATTATATGCTAGCTTATTGCTTACAACTGATGTTTCGAGATTATCGTGGTTACTTCTCGTAATCTGTTGCCTAGCAGAAGACACTTTAGAGACGCAGGCAGGAGTGACATTTGCTGTATTGATATTGACGGTGTTTATACCTAATCAAAGAAAATAAATGGAGAAGCTAACTGCCATTATCCCCACATTTAATGAAGCACATAATATCGTCGCGGCCATTAAGTCTTTAAACTTTGCCGATGAGATTATGGTAGTTGATTCTTTCAGTACTGATAATACCCTTGAATTAGCAAAATCCATTTCCACAACAATTTTACAAAGGGAATATCAGAATTCTGCCTCCCAAAAAAACTGGGCCATCCCCCAAGCAAAACACGAGTGGATTTTGCTGCTCGATGCAGATGAAAGGATCACACCTGAATTAAAAGAAGAGGTGATTGCAATTTTGAAATCAAACCCTGATATAAGTGGGTTTTGGATTCCTCGTATCAATTATTTTATGGGGAAAAGAATCCGTTTTAGTGGATGGCAAGGTGATAAGGTCATAAGACTCTTTAAGAGAGATGCTTGCAGATACGAGCAGAAACATGTACACGCAGAAATTATCACTAAGGGCGAAGTTAGTAAACTTAAAAATGCGATTTCACACAATACATATGTCAGCCTTGAGGCTATGCAAAATAAATTAGATCGTTACGCACAATGGCAGGCGAAGGACTATGATGGGCGAACTGGCCAAATCACACCTTACCACACTGTAATTAAACCCTTTGTGAGGTTTATTAAACACTATATTTTTCAGTTAGGGATACTCGACGGTAAGGTTGGATACATCATATCATCTCTACAAGCTAATGCAGTGAAAATGCGATATCATTATCTCAAAAAGATAAGGAAAGAGAGAAATAGTTAATAGTAGTGAGTATTGTGTGGATAAAGAAGGTTGGTCTTCTTCTCTCAAGCAGTTAGCTTTGTCCGCTATGAAGGTCCTATTACTCGGTTCAGGTGGTCGCGAACATGCGATGGCATGGAAAATCAGCCAAAGCTCTTTATTATCAAAGCTTTACGTTGCTCCAGGGAATGCTGGCACAGAAGAATTAGCAACTAATATTCAACTTGATCCTATGGATTTTCCAGCTATTGGGAGGTTCATACGCAAAAACGAGATCTCAATGCTCATTGTGGGTCCTGAAGCACCATTATGTGCAGGCATTGTAGATTATTTTAAAGAATCTGATAAATACGACGATCTTGTAGTAATAGGCCCACCTAAAGCTGGCGCAATGTTAGAAGGCAGCAAAGATTTTGCTAAAGAATTTATGGCTCGGCATAATATTCCTACTGCAGCATATGAGACATTTAACGGCAAGCAACTTAAAGCCGCAAAAGCATATTTAGACACTAGAACTCCACCCTATGTATTAAAGGCAGATGGGCTAGCAGCAGGCAAAGGGGTTATTATCACAAGTGATAGAGAAGAAGCTGAAGCAACTTTAGAAGACATGCTCATAAATAATTCTTTCGGTGATGCTGGAGCAAGTGTGGTAATAGAACAATTTATGGATGGTATAGAGGTAAGTTCTTTCGTGGTCACTGATGGTGAAGCTTATAGAATCCTACCCTCGGCTAAAGATTATAAAAGAGTTGGAGACGGTGATACCGGACCTAATACTGGTGGTATGGGAGCAGTGAGTCCTGTTCCATTCGTCGATGCTGAGTTTCACGAAAAGACTTTAAACCAAATAATCATCCCCACCATTAAAGGCTTAAAGAAAGATGAGATACCATTTAATGGATTCCTCTTTATTGGTTTAATGAAAGTGGGTAGCGATCCTTATGTAGTTGAGTATAACTGTAGATTAGGCGATCCTGAATCAGAAGTAGTTATTCCTAGAATGAAAAGCGATCTACTTCATATGTTCGACAGCATGGGTTCTGGTTTACTCAGTGAGTACGATCTACAGATAGACGAAAGAGCTGCGACAACCGTAATTCTAACTTCTGGAGGATATCCTGGTAGTTATGAAAAAGGCATGGTAATCACTGGGTTAGAAAACATTCCTCCTGAAAACGAAGGACTTATTTTTCATGCCGGGACTACTGTTAAACGCGGCAAAATCATTAGTAACGGCGGAAGGGTTATAGCATGTACAGGATTAGGGGTGGGGCTTGAAAAAGCCTTAGCTAGAAGCTACAAACTTGCAGAAGCCATTGACTTCAGTGGAAAGCAATACAGAAAGGATATCGGTCAAGATGTAATCGTATCTAAAACCTAGAATCGACCTGAAGTAAGTATTCCCCTTGGACCTATTTAAGCGATAGTACCGTCTGATTTTGCTTTGTCGTTATACTTCTTTTGTAAACGCAACCAAAATGCTAAACCTATAAAACCCAGCACCACAATACCTAAATTCATTGGGTCAGACATTGGAACTAATATGTTCTCGAATGTCCATTCTGTCGCTTCTCCAATAGGGTATATAATATCTTGAGTATTCATATGAGCTTAGTCTGAATTATTTTTAGCAAATATATGTAAATGGGTTACTAATATTCAGGTATTATACCTCTCTTTTGTCGAACTTCGCAGTATGAAAATAGGAGTAGTTACTTTCCCTGGATCGAATTGCAACATGGACATGGTCCATGCACTCACAAATGACATAGGATATGAAGTCGTAGAGCTGTGGCATAAAGATTCCGATCTACAAAATGTTGACGCAGTAATACTTCCAGGTGGATTTAGCTATGGAGATTATCTCAGAAGTGGTGCAATTGCACGCTTTTCTATGATTATGGAAGAGGTTGTAAAGTTTGCAAACAAAGGGGGAAAGGTTCTAGGAATATGTAATGGCTTTCAGATATTGTGTGAAGCTGGGCTATTACCTGGCACATTAATGCACAATGAATCTCGTAAGTTCATCTGCAAAAACGTCCATCTAATACCAGTATCTAGAACAGCACCTTTAACTGCTAGTTTAGATATAAAAACTCCATTAATGATTCCTATTGCTCATGGTGAAGGAAATTATTTCTTACCAGAAGCAGAACTAGAGGCCTTAGAAGCTAACGACCAAGTCTTATTCCGCTACTGTGATGAAACTGGCGAGGTAAATTCAAATGCTAATCCTAACGGAGCTATTAACAATATCGCTGGAGTATGTAACGTTGGTAAAAATGTGTTTGGAATGATGCCACACCCTGAAAGAGCTTGCTCTGCGGATTTAGGCAACACAGACGGTGCGAACATCCTTAAAGGACTCATGGAATTAGTCGCTGTAGATTAAGTAACTTGTAAATTATGAACCCCTATACCGCCGGCCCATTCTTAGAGAAGATTAACATTCCCGCAGATCTGCGTGAAAAGTTTAAGCCGGAAGAATTAGAACAAGTATGTGCTGAATTACGACAGTTTATAATTGATGTCGTATCGGAAAAGGGTGGACATTTCGGAGCTAGTCTAGGAGTAGTAGAATTAACCGTCGCTCTTCATTACACGTTTAACACCCCTGACGATTTGATAGTTTGGGATGTAGGACACCAGGCTTATGGGCATAAAATCCTCACCGACCGTAGATCTAATTTTCACACTAACAGAATTTATAAAGGACTGAGTGGCTTTCCTAAAAGAACGGAAAGTGAATACGACACATTCGGGGTAGGCCATAGCAGCACCAGTATCTCAGCAGCACTAGGGATGGCGGTAGCTAGCAGGCTTAAGGCTGAAAACAATAGGCATCACATCGCTGTAATAGGTGATGGGTCTATGACCGCTGGGATAGCATTTGAAGGCTTGAACCATGCTGGTATTGAAGACAGTAATATGCTGGTTATACTTAATGACAACTGCATGTCCATCGACCCAGCAGTCGGAGCATTAAAAGAGTACTTGACTGATATAACCACTTCGCACACTTATAATAAGGTTAAGGATGAAGTGTGGAATCTTTTAGGCCAAATCTCAAAGTTCGGCCCTAACGCACAAGCTATTGCCCAAAAGATAGAAAACGCTATTAAGTCTGCCGTTCTAAACCAGAGCAACTTATTCGAAGCTTTAAACTTTAGATATTTTGGGCCTGTAGATGGACACGATGTTGAATATCTCACGAAGGTGTTGAACGATTTAAAAGATATTCCCGGCCCTAAACTACTTCATGTAGTGACTAGAAAAGGTGCCGGTTATGAACCTGCCGAACTTGGTAGCGCCACTAAGTGGCATGCACCAGGATTATTTGATAAGGAAACGGGTAAGCCTATTGCCGTTAAGTCTTCAGGCAACTCAGTCCCTAAACCCTCTAAATTTCAGGACGTTTTCGGACGGACCATTATCGACCTGGCTAAGGGGGACAGTCGTATAGTAGGAGTAACTCCTGCAATGCTGTCTGGATCATCATTATCGATGATGATGGAGGAAATTCCCGAAAGAACATTCGATGTAGGTATAGCTGAACAGCACGCTGTCACGTTCAGTGCCGGTCTTGCCACTCAAGGTATGATACCTTTCTGTAATATATATTCCACCTTTATTCAGAGAGCTTTCGATCAAGTGATTCACGATGTAGCTATTCAGAATTTACACGTAGTATTCTGCCTTGATAGAGGGGGTGTTGTAGGAGCTGATGGCCCTACTCATCATGGAGTATTCGATTTGGCCTTTATGAGAAGTATCCCTAATATGGTTGTCTGCGCTCCTCTAGACGAATGTGATCTTAGGAATATGATGTATACAGCATCTATGAAACACGACGGTCCCATTTCAATTAGATATCCACGGGGAACGGGTTCATCTATTAATTGGAGAAATGATTTTAAAGAAGTGCCTATAGGGAAGGGAAGGAAATTAAAAGATGGAGCTGATCTAGCGATACTAAGTATAGGGGCGATTGGAACGGAAGTGATTGATGCTTCCGAAAAACTTGATAAGAGAGGTGTGAATGTTGCCCATTATGATATGCGCTTCGTGAAGCCATTAGACGATGTCCTTTTGCATGAGATTTTCGGCAAATTTAAAGGTGTCCTCACTGTTGAAGACGGAACTATTCAAGGAGGGATGGGCTCAGCAGTATTAGAGTGGATGGCTGACCACGGGTATAGCTCTAAAGTTGTGAGGTTAGGAGTACCAGATAGATGGATAGAACACGGGACTCAAGCCGAACTTTATGAAGATTGTGGCTACAATAGCACTTCAATCGTCGAAGAGAGTTTGAGCTTAAGAGATGTGATTCTTTGTAGTGAAAATAATGATAAGTCAGGTATGCAATCGGCCTGATATCCAATCTGTTTTCTTAATTTAGTTGAATATGGAGAATCCTGAGGACGAGATAATAAACCGAGTATCGGAGAGTGGTTTGATTCAGTTTGAGATGGATAAACTCAAACGTATTAAGACAGTAGAACTTGATATTACGAAGTGGCTGTGGCAGGGAGCTGTCGTTAGAGAAAAGGAATTCCGAGAGCACGTAAAGAATCTGACTTCAGAAAACTATAAAGGTCTAGGTGTAGGGCTCACTGTTGCCGAGGGTTCCATCATTCCAGACTGGGCATGGATGTTAATAACAGCAAAACTACCCGTAGCGGAATTTGTAGTGATGGGTGGAATGGCCGGTGCGGAAAAAGAGTCTTTGCGAAAAGCTATTGAGGACATTAGTCTCGATGACTTTAGGGATAAACGAATTGTGGTGAGAGGGTGCGGTGGTGTCGGAGGGCCAGAGGAGTTAATGAGATTACAAATGAAACTTCAACCCGCTGTAAAAAGTTTGATGTTCGGAGAGGCCTGTAGTACAGTGCCGGTGTTTAAACAAAAGACTACTAAGTAGATGCTCTCAAAAGATTCAGATAAAAAACTATTCCTGATCGACGCGTATGCCTTAATCTTTAGAGCTTATTACGCCTTCATTAAAAACCCTAGAATCAATTCAAAAGGAATAAACACTTCGGCGGTTTTCGGGTTTGTGAACGCTGTCTTAGAAATTATTAGGATTGAGAAACCTACTCATTTAGCCGTTGTTTTTGACCCCCCTGGAGGATCATTTAGAAATCAAGTGTACCCCGAATACAAAGCTAATAGAGATGCTACACCAGAAGATATTATCCTCAGCATTCCATTAATTCACAAAGTACTAGAAGGGCTTAAAATCCCTACTCGTATGGAAATGGGGTATGAGGCTGACGATTTAATCGGGTTCCTGGCGAAGAAAGCTGAAGCTGAAGGTTACGATGTTTATATGATGACTCCAGATAAAGATTTCGGTCAATTAGTATCCGACAGGTGTCGAATGTACAGACCCGGAAGAGGAAAAAACCCTCCTAATATATGGGGGCCCGAGGAAGTCTGTGAGAGATTCGGATTGAATAACACGGAGCAGGTAATCGATTACTTAGGGCTTATGGGAGATGCTTCAGATAACATCCCTGGAGTACCAGGCGTGGGAGCTAAAACAGCATCTAAACTTCTATGTGAGTTCGGGACTATAGAGGGACTATATAAAAACACAGCCAAGCTGAAAGGCAAGTTAAGGGAGAAGGTAGAAGCGAATTACGATAAGGCGATTCTATCTAAAGAACTCGCCACAATAGTTCTAGATATTCCTGCTGAGATAAATATCGAAGGCATGCTTAGGCAGAGCCAGGACGACGAAGTCTTGAGAGAAATCCTTGAAGAATTAGAATTTCGTTCACTCATAAACAAGCTACTTCCAGAGGGACGTAAAACATCCATTCAACCTGCAGTCAGCATTCCTAAAGCAGAAAGGCCTTTAAAACTAGAGGAAGGTCAACTGAGCATGTTCAACACCGTGGTTAGTGATAGTGCTAAATCTGATGAGACAGCTCAAGTGACGGAAACACTAGAGGTTATAAGCGAAGAAACCTCCATCATATCGAGAGAACTTTCAGGAAATTACAGTGTCGCAGTTAGTGATGAAGAGGTGGATGAGTTAGTACGGAGTTTAGAGTCAGTTGGAAGTTTCGGGTTTCATACCATCACTTCCGGATTCGATGCCATGAGAGATAATCTTCTTGGATTTGCCTTTTCAATAAAAAAAGGAGAAGCGGTTTACGTTCCGCTTGAGAAGGACACACTTAGTAAATTTAAATCAATCCTCGAAAACAAAGAGACGGAGATTGTAGCTGTTAATTTCAAATTCGCAGCTAAAGTGTTAAGCATGCATGGAGTAAAGCTTTCGTACAATGTGTTTGATTGTATGGTAGCTCATTACCTCATAGATCCAGACTCGAATCACAGACTCGAAAGGATGGCTGAAGTATTTTTGGGCTATTCTGCAATGTCTTTAGAGGGGATCCTAGGTAGAGGGAAGTCGAGGAGGAGTTTTGAAGAAGTTGATTCTCAGATTGTGAGTGATTACGCATGCGAAGCGGCTGATTTAGTAATTCAACTGGCAAGTGTTTTTAGAAAGGAAATAGAAAGTCTAGGCATTAGTTCTCTCATGAACGACGTGGAATTTCCGCTCATAGGTGTGCTAATCGATATGGAATTAGCGGGTGTAATGATTGACACTTCTATGCTCGAAAAATATAGTGTTACACTCACGGATCAAATCACCACCTTAAAGACCAATATTATTAAGGAGGCAGGTGTAGAGTTCAATGTCGACTCTCCTAAACAGCTTGGAGAATTACTATTTGAAACTCTTGTAATAACGGAAAAAGCAAAGAAGACTAAGACGGGTCAATACCAAACAGGAGAAGACGTACTCAAGAAGCTAGTGGATTTACATCCTATCATTTCTTTAGTTCTAGAGTATCGAAAATTAAAAAAATTACTGAGTACTTACGTGGACCCACTCCCTAAACTAGTACATGAAAAAACTGGCAGACTACACACGTCTTACATGCAAACAGTTGCCTCAACAGGACGATTAAGTTCAAAGGACCCTAATCTTCAGAACATTCCTATAAGGACAGATGCCGGGAGAGAGATACGAAAGGCATTTATTCCAGCAGATAAAAACCACGTTCTATTAGCAGCGGATTACAGTCAAGTCGAATTAAGAGTAGCAGCAGCTATGAGTAACGATCCTGGCCTTTGCGAAGCCTTTAGAGAAGGGCAGGATATCCATTCTGCGACAGCGTCACGAGTTTTCGGAGTTAAGCTTGAAGATGTGGACAGAACACAAAGAAGCCAAGCAAAAGCAGTAAACTTCGGCATACTATACGGTCAAGGTGCATTCGGATTAGCAGAAGAACTAGGAATTAAACGTGCAGAAGCGAAGGAGATAATTGCTCGATATAATGAGCAGTTTAACACCTTGGGCGATTTTACGAAAAAATGCATCGAGAAAGCAAGGGAGGTAGAGTACTCGGAGACTATTCTGGGAAGACGTAGAAAGCTCCCAGACATCAACTCCACTAACGGTATGGTCAAAGCATTCGCTGAACGCAATGCGGTTAATGCACCTATTCAAGGTTCGGCGGCCGATATCATAAAGGTGGCTATGGTGAATCTTGCCCGGGAATTACAGAGTGGTGAATGGAAGAGTCGGATGATTATGCAAGTACATGATGAATTAGTTCTAGATGTGCCCATTGATGAACTAGAAGCTCTCAAGCCACTCGTAAAAAAATGCATGGAAGAAGCTGTAAAGCTTAGTGTTCCTCTTGAGGTGGATATGTCTTCCGGACGAGATTGGTTAGAAGCACACTAGCCGCTATCTAACTATCCACGGCAACGCCTTAGCTTTCCCATCAATAGTGATGTGCACGAAGTAAGTCCCCCTTGCCCTTTCTGCAGGACTCAGCTCGAAACTGTGTGGACCTGCCTCCAAAGTTCCTGAAAAAAGATGGTCTATGAGTCTTCCAGACGCATCTACTAGAGTAATCTCAGCATCATGAGCGGAGATTGTAGAGCAACTTATATGAGCGATGCCTTCGGATGGATTGGGGTGAATATTCCAATCCGGCCCCAGGTTCCATTCTTCAACAGCAAGCATGCTTTGATCGTAAGCTGTAATATTTATATCGTCGATATAGATATCATTCCCCAACCTTGACTCAAACTCAAACTTCACTCTGAAGTACGGCGTTAGATAAATAGAATAATCTAGTACGAGCGTGTATGATTTCCACTCCGTTCCGTTTTCCGGCACGAATGGATAATAATGTGGCTCGGCAGAAGGAAGATCTGTATATCCTCTATGCATTTTTCTTACATCCCAATCATTGCCACAATCACCAGTAACACTTATTTTAAGTCTATCATCGGTTTCGTCGTCGTCTGAATTCCCCTTGAAGCAGTATGCCCATTTATAGCTCACCCTGACCTCAACGATATCGTTAGAAAGATCCATAGTGCTTGACATTAAAATATCCGTGTTAAAATCTACTGTGTTACCCCAGTTTTCGATATGTAAACATTTAGAACCTGAATAGGCTACATCATCTTCAATTTCCCATCCTCCATCATTTAAAGGATCCTCTCGGAACCATTCCTCACTTGGAAATTCTGAAATCTCAAAACCCTGAACGGATGGGGATTCCATGTCTCCTGGAGGCAGCACCGTTATCGTGATGGGTGATGAAGTAAGGTTGTCTGAAGAATTACTTGCTGTCAATGTCACATCGTAAACCCCTTCATCAATAAAAGTGTGATATGGAGTGTCATTCACTCCTATTTCAGATCCGCTAAAAGTCGTTCCGTCATCGAAATTCCAAGACCAAGTACTAACGTCATGGAAACTCAAATCTGTGAATTGGATACTGTCGCCAGTACATACTACAGTCTCCGAGACTGAGAAATTAGCTTCACATAATAGTAGTGGACCTTCTACTCCTGTTGCTATCAAGTTAGAACTCATGGAGAGTTGATTTCTACTAGAAACTGATGAAAGAGCGGCGGTGCGCATACGTGTTTTTTGGCCCTCGGTAAACATCCTGCCACAGTAGGAATACTCTAAGAAATTTTGGATGTTGTCTAAAGACCCACACGACTCGCCTGCTAAGGTGCAAGATGTCCAACCCTTAGTATTAGGGGTGTCGGAAACGTTATCGTCCATATCACAATTCTCTGCTTCACCAGGGGTATTCGAACCGCCCCATAAGTGGCGCAAGTTGAGCCAATGTCCTACCTCATGAGTTAAGGTCCTAGAGCGGAAAGTATTTGAAGTCCCTATAGCTCCAGTGTAAGAATTCTGAATCACTATCCCGTCAAGCCAAGCGTTATCGAAAGAATTAACTGAGCCCGGTAGGTAAGCGAATCCTGCCGCACCACCCGCTGACTCACAAACCCAAACATTCAAATACATATTCCTAGGCCAGCTCACGAGATTCTTCACTTCATTCTCACCCTCATAAGTCATCGCACTCACAGTTCTTGTAATCCCCGAGTGACAGTTTCCAGAAGGGTCCTTTCTAGCTAATCGAAATTGAATCTCCACATCGGCAACTATCCCCGCGAATTCATCTATCACTTGATAAAGGTCTGTATTGTTTGCACTGAAATCTTTATTCAGTACCTCGATTGCATTATGAAGTTGTTCATCTGCTATATTCTCTGGGCCATTCATATGAATGACGTGAAAAACAACAGGAATAATTATCGTCTCAAGACGACTTCCGCCCGAAGCTAATGCTAACCTTGTCTCCTCCTCAAGCTGATGTGATGCTGGAGAAATAGCTTCTAACTGATCTGGAGTTAAACCGAAAGTTCTAACAGTAGCATTATAAATGCCACACTGCTCTACTTCTTGGGCGGTGATGGAACTCGTAAAGCCGAATAACAGCAATACAAATAGGAGAGTAACTCTATTGAATGATAATAACATATGGGTGCCTTTTCTTGAGGACTGTAAAGATAGGTAAGGTGGAAGTATTTATTTCTCCGTCTTTTCTAGACAGAAACCTACTTCCATGACTCCTAAAAGAGGGTTGACTCTCATGCCATGTGTAATAGACAAAGTATACTCACCTTCAGAAGGAAACTGAAATCCAGATTTATACACCACTCTGTTATCAAGGACATCTCCTAAACCGGTCCCGTGCCACTTTCCTCTACGATCAGCTAATACACATTCAATGGTATCGAGTCTGGATTTACCGTTGGGATAGATTAAATCAACGAAGAGGTAGAGGTTAGAAAACGGATAATCTCCCGTATGTCTAACGTCAACATACGCTTCATACTTGACACTTGCTTCAGTCACTTCCCATGAAAAGTCATGAGTATCTTGTATATCCCAGCCGTTAGAGGCTATCGAAATAGAGTCAGAAAATTCGGGTAGGTTCTCACAGGAAACAATACTAAAGGAGAAAATTAATAAATAAAAAAGCCTAGTCATGAACGTGTCTTACCTTTAGGAAAGCGCCTCTTAGGTCTTTGTTTATTTCTTTTCTTGTTATCAAACCTGTTGAGGTCGTCCTGGCCTACGACATTGCTATAAGTTTCTTCAATTGGATCTGGAGCATCTTGTAAAACGTAATCGGATAACGCATGAATCTTCTCACCTTTATTTGACGCATCAATGAGTTCCATAGCCTTCTCAACTGGCACTGGCTGAGGACCTCCACCAGATTCGCCAAGCTGTAAGAAGTAAACAATGCGCTTAAAAATATCCATCTTAAACACTACCGCTTTGCCTTTGGATGTTTGGATTTTTGCATGAGGAGAAGGGAATTCTTTTACAGCCTCAACATACTGATCTAGCTCGAAATTCAAACAGCACTTTAGCTTACCACACTGTCCCGCAAGCTTAATCGGATCGAGGGCCAGTTGCTGATATCTAGCCGCTCCTGTAGAAACCGATCTAAAATCAGATAACCAAGTAGAACAACATAATTCTCGTCCACAAGACCCTATACCTCCTACTCGCGCCGCTTCTTGTCGAGCTCCAATCTGTCTCATATCTATTCGAACACCGAAGGTTGTAGAAAGTTCCCTTACAAGGTCTCTGAAATCGACTCTCTCATCTGCGATATAGTAAAATGTCGCTTTTTTCATATCTCCTTGATACTCTACATCAGTAAGTTTCATAGGGATATTCAGGCGTTTGATAATGGCCCTAGCATCTACCCTTGTTTTATCTTCCCTCTGTCTTGCTATATGCCAAACCTCAATCTCCTCTTCAGAACTTTTATGTAAGATTCTTTTAATCTCATGATCGTCTCTGACCTTTCTTGATGACATTTGAGATCGAACTAACTCACCCGTTAGTGACACCACTCCTAAATCTATTCCAGGGTTCAAATCGAGTGAAATGACATCACCTACGTGATATGTATCAGTTGATTTACGCCTGAAAAAACCCTTTCTATTATTCTTAAATCTCACCTCTAGGATGTCGAAAGCCTTAACCCCATCTGGTAGAGCTATCCCTTCTAACCAATCAAAAACAGACTTAGACCCAGTGCCACAAGTGCCACATCGGCCATTGTTTTTACAGCCTCTCGGTTGGCCATCTGATCCTTTACTACAGCTATTACATCCCATCGTGTTACGAAGATACGTTGTTAGACATCATGCCGCATCTCTTCTTAAAAGTATATGTACTTGAATGCTCAAATCCATAAAAACAACCTTAGCGTTTACATTGCCCGCTATGTCTTTGTGGGCATTTTCTAGCAATTCAGAAAGATCAACTACGTTGTCGTGATGAATAAATGTTCTGAATTTTTGTAGAAACGATTCCTCGCCAGGAGTTAATCTAACAAGTGATTTAGTGCCATAATTTCCAACTATACATTGCCGGACCATGTGTAGGGCGTACTTCATAAAGCGTTTCTGAGACTCGCGACCTGGAGAGGCAAACTCGTTAGAACCTTGCATAATCGTTTCTGCATCTCTAGCCCAACACGCTCTCATCCAAGATGAGAATAATTCTAAATCTGGAGATTCATCCCCCGACTTAGAAAGGCGTAAAGCAGCAGTAATATTTCCCTCCGTGACATGCACCCAACCGAGTGCCTTTTCGACAGAGATGCCAGATAGTTTTGATAACCCAGCGGCAGCTGAGTCATCCGATAATCTAGGTATATGTACTCTTTGTAATCTAGATAAAATGGTGGGTAACAACCTATCCGCATTCTGGGAGACGAATAATAATATCGTTTTATCCGTAGGCTCCTCTATGAGCTTTAGTAGCTTATTCGCTGTGTCAACTCGCATGGTTTCTGGCAACCAAAGTATGAGGATTTTATATCCTCCATGAAATGCCTTTAGGCTCAACTTCCTGTTTATTTCCATAGCTTCATCTACAGAAATAAAGAGCTGTTTTTTATCTGCTCCAATTTTTCCTAACCAATCTTCTAGACCAAAATAAGCGGTCTTTATCATTGACTCTCTCCACTGAATCTGAAACGGGTCAGAGACCGATTTACCGCCTCCATCCTTTTTAAAGAATGGAAAAGCCCAATGCAAATCTGGGTGTTGAAGCTTAGCGTGTGCAAGACACGATGAACAACTTCCACAGGCATCATCTGCTTCGGGAGAGTGACAATGCAAGAATCTTGCGTACGCTCGTGCTAATGCTAGAGCTCCGGAACCCTCCGGACCTTCGAAGAGTTGAGCGTGAGCAACCTTTCCTGATCGCGCCCCATCACGAAGACGGGAGGCAAGGACGGTTTGGGATACAACATCAGAAAACTGCATGTGCTAAGTTAACGAAGATGGGGTAGTTAGAAGTTCGCGTGAATAGCAAAATACACACCTCTTCCTGGGGCAGAAATTCCTGAAGAAAAGGATTTGTAGTGAACGTCAAGTAGGTTCGACAAACCTATTTGAGCGTGCATATTATCCGATATTTCGAAATGAGACTCTAAATTTAAGGTCCACCACGCGGGCGTACCTATCGATAGGGCTTCTTGTGGATTATCTGTACTGCCAGGACCGTATTCGTCTAAAGGCTTTGCTGTATTAAACAAGGCGAATGCTTCAATTGCCCATGAATCGGTTTCAGATTTAATCTGTTTTTTTAATGAAACCCGGCCAAAGGTGGGTGAAATATGCGACAATGGTACTCCCGTTTCAATTATAGAACCGCGGGTAAAATTTACAGTACTGAAGAAAACCGTTGATGCTGATATTTGAGACTGTACTTCTATTCTAGCTCCTCTCATAAATGCATTCCCGACATTTTCATTTGTTTGGACCCTCACCATATCACCTTCGTAAAGAATTATCGAATCACCCATAAAAGTTGAATTCGTAGGCGAAATCGCGTCCTTCCAATAACTAACAAATCCAGCTACAGATATAATTAGCTTTTCTGAATCAGCTACGGCTTGAAGGTGATACTCTCATCAAAACTGTATAAATACTCGGCCTTTATAGAATCGCTTGGAAGGAGGAGATATCCGCCCTTCTCTCGAATTTTACCTACGTCATCAATGTTAGGGTGGCGGAAGCCCGATGACAAAGAGGATATAGATGAGAATTTATCTCCCAAATTAAGATCCGCTGAGAGATTGCCCGTAACTGCTCCATGGCTGGAATTTATTTCAGTAAAAGGCAAGAAATTAGGTGTTTCTGTAAAGTCAAATTCGGCGTGAATGGATGAATAACTATATCTCAATCCTGCATTGTACACTTTATTAGCTATAGTTCGTGTAGCTGCTGTGTAAGCGCCCATAGAAAGCATAGTGCTACCACCATTAGGATATCTAGTCATAAGGGTTGTAGGTGAATTCGAAGTAGAGGTAACACCATTCCATTGACCATCTACACCCAACTCGAACTCCCATCCATCTCCCCTGAACGGAGATGAAACCCAATAAGAAGAAAATGAAAGAACATCTACTTTTTCAGTAAGGATATCTCTAGTAACGCTACCCATTCTGCGTTTGATCCTAGATTCTCCAATTTGCTGATATGCTAAAGTTGAATGTATAGACCCTGGAATGCCTAGGTATTGTTCCCAATTAAGAGCCGTTAAAAGTCGGCTTTGAGGACCGTAACTCCATTCAGCCCATTTTAATCCTAAAGAATCAGAAGTCAAATCGTTGAGCTTGTCAAATCTAGGAATATTAGAACTCAAACTGTATTGGATATTTGTTTCTAATGCCCCTCCAGGAATAGCAACACGAAATTTATGCATAAAATCTTTTTGGGAATATCCCGTGTGTCTTTGAATGAGTGGATTAGGATTCGTTATCAGGCTATCATTCCCATCTACCGTTTCAACATAAAACGGTACTAATCCCCATCTACTATCACCGTGGATTCTATTAGAACCCATTCTAAGATCACCATAGTTACTAGAACTAAATGAAAGGACTGAGCCCCATTTCTCACCACCCGACTCCACTCTTGCGTGTAGGGTATTTGATGAATTGATCGATTTATATTGCGCCGATATTAATCCCGTCGTGTGTGGTTTATTCGAATCGCTGATGAACCTAGGGCGATGAGTTTGAAAATGTATGACACCACCAAGGGCATCGCTGCCGTATCTAACACTACTCGGACCTAGGGTTATTTGTAAACTCTCGATGATGTTCGCATCTACACTGATGGCATTATGTAAATGTCCCGAACGGTAAATCGCATTGTTCATTCGAACTCCGTCTACTACGAGAAGAACTCTATTGGCCTCGAACCCTCTAATTACGGGTGAGCCACCACCTTGTTGGCTTTGCTGTATGTTCACGCCGCCAGTGTTTAGTAATATATCAGATGAAGTTCCCGAGGGTACGCCAGAAATTATAGTCGTTATCTGAAGGGAACCTACTACTTTAATTCCATGAGCTTTAGCCTCATCGGGCGTGATTCGAGAGGTGATTAGGACTTCATCTATACCATATGGATTTTCGTCCAAAGAGATTGTTTTTCCAATAGAATTACCAGGGAAAACTGTCTTACTAGAATAGCCGATACACCTAAAAATCAAGGTGTCTGAATACATCCTCTGCGGTATTACAACAATGCCCTCTGCATCTGACACTGAACCCGTTGAAGTAGTGATGTTTACTACTGTGACGAATGGAATGGGGATAGTTCCGTTAATTATCCTAACAGTTACAGGAGGAATCGTTACAATTTGAGCCGTGAGTGAGCCGTGTGATATGCAAGCAAACACAATAAGAAGAAACACGTCAAAGCGAGAATTATTCATCTGAAAATATCGTCTCGAGAACGTCATAACTTTTAATCTCTTTTAATCCCGCGTGATGTAATTGAATAAACATAACCATGCCTAGCAATAGCTCTTTCCGCTCATGCTTTTCAAGGTTTAACGAGCGCATATTATCAAATTCCATGCCTAGAATATCTCTCATCCTTTGAGCAAGTTTAACCGACAAGAAATGAGACTGAAGGGTTAATGAAGGCGGGGACGAAGACCACTCACCTGAGGTTAGATTTAAACTATTAATAAGATCAACGCTGTTTGTCTCTATTTCGCTAGGCATTAGTCCTAGAATATCAACTACACGAGCGAGAAAGTAGAAATGAAGGTTGCTTATCTCTTCTGAAAACTCTAACAACTTAATGGTATCCCACAGCAACACAAACAAATCCTCCATGGGAGCATCCACATCAATAGATTTATCCATGAACTCCGCAATAAAAAACGCTACCGAGGAACGCCTGGGGTCTTTTAATAAATTGTTAGCTGGCACGGCTCTATCAACTTCAGTAAAGGTTCCTAATGCCGTAGGGGATTTTCTTTTAAGGTCGGTAATATTAATCGCAGCTAAGGGGTGCCATAACGCTGATGTGTTTCGTTTTGATTTGGATTTAGTTCTCCTAACAAATAAAGGAACCATGCCCTTGTCACTAGTGTAGACTCTAACGATTATGCTCGAGTCAGAATAGGGCACTGATCCTATCACTATGGCACTTATCGTCGTGTTACCCATTCAATCTATGCTAGGCTCTACCCAATACCCCTCGCTCTTAATTAAATCTACCAAAGCTTCAATGGCTTCAGCTTCAGGGACATTTTTTCTCACCACATTTCTTTCCCGGTACAATGTTATTTTACCTGGGCCCGTTCCCACATACCCGAAATCAGCATCTGCCATCTCTCCCGGACCATTAACTATACATCCCATCACCCCTATTTTCAATCCTTTTAAATGACTTGTCGCCGATCTGATTTTGGCAGTGGTTTCCTCTAAATCGAATAATGTCCTTCCGCAACTGGGGCATGAAATATATTCGGTTTTAGAAATTCTAGTTCTTGTTGCTTGTAGTATCCCAAACCCCACACTATTTCGTTTCGCAAGGCTTACCACGTCGCTCTCCACCCATATCCCATCACCCATTCCATCTAAAAATAGTCCACCCAGATCGGTTGATTGATACAGGGTGAACTTATCCGTACCTATACCATCTAAACGATTCCTGAAGATTACGGGATAACTATATCCACTAGAGTCTAACAAATTAACCGCTTGTCTATAATCAGAGGTTTTTGTAGTCTTATCGCTACTTAAGATTACCACTACTTTATCTCGAGCTAATCGTGGTAGTTTAATAAACTCCTCTACTTGGCTACACTCTAAATTAACAAAATGAGTAGACGCAGAATGGGTTTGTCGTCGTACCACATCTGACCACTCATCTATCGACCATATAGGTAAGTGTCTTATTTGTGATTCGTCCCATAAAGAACCATTAATCAACACCCTTAATGTTCCAGGCAGAGGAAATTTAACCTCTCGTGTGCCGGCAAAAATAAAGTCACAGGCTTGATCGGCGATATTCCACTTATCATCGGGAACAGAATATCTATATCCCGCTGCAACCAGATTGGCTACAGTAATTTCTGAGCCTTCTCTAAGTGAGTGAATCACCACAGGAACTTGAGAACCCCCTATTATGCCAATCTCGTAAACTTCTCTTCTAGAGTAAATTAAGTCAACATCTGTAAGAATTCGATGTGGCAATAATTTTGAATAATTAGCCTCAAAATGATCCACAAGGTCTCGTGCAACTGGTAATTCTGCCTCAGGAGATTCCGTTAAACTTACTCGGA
>Ga0115000_10000228_pt1 | contig 51795 bp, 37 predicted proteins | sample ArcticOcean_MG_C_6_FD_89690 | JGI IMG/M metagenome (GOLD analysis project Ga0115000, IMG submission 89690) | Marine microbial communities from western Arctic Ocean - ArcticOcean_MG_CB8_128 | ecosystem: Environmental > Aquatic > Marine > Oceanic | place: Arctic Ocean: Canada Basin | collected...
CCGAAATTGCTCGAGAGCATCGCCGAGCGTTACGAGAGCGAAGGCAGCAGCTTGTACGATGCGGGCATTCGCGGCGTGTTCTGCGGCGGCACCACGATGGATCCGCAGTACACGCGCTTCCTGTGCGAGGAGTTGTTGGAAAATAAAATCGGGTTCGTGCCAACGTACGGCAACACGCTGATGGGCTTGGCCAAGCACAAGCCGCTCACGCCCGAGGACAAATATTCCATCACCTATTACGCGCCGCAACCGCGCGCGCTGATGCGTGTTTTGAATCCGGACACCAACGCGCCGGTCGAGTACGGCGAATGGGGCCGCGTGGAGTTGACCACGCTCACCAAGGAATTTTTTATGCCGCGCTTCTTCGAGCGCGACGAAGCCATCCGCCGGGAACCCATTGAGCTTTACCCATGGGACGGCGTCGCCGAAGTGCGCCCCTTCGGCGCGTTGACGAAAAAAATTGTCGAGGGGGTTTACTAGAAAACTATATTTTAAATTATGATTAACATTCCCGTTATACGCTGGGGCGAACCTTACGAGAGCCTCGACACCGAAGAAGTCATCCATCACCGCACCGGCGAAGTCTTGGCCAAGGTCGGCCAAGCCAATCCTGGCCTGCTCGCGCGCGACATGCGCCAGGCCGCCCGCGCGCGGGAAGTACTGCGCGAGATTCCCATAAAGGACCTCGTCGAGATGATGAAAAAGGCCGGCGACCTTTACCTCAATGCCACGCTGCCGCTCGGCGATGGCGTGCAAACGCCCGACGATTTCGCTCGGCAACAATCCGCCTCCACCGGTTTGCCGGAGCACATGTGCAAGTTCAACATGGAGAAAAACCATTTCGTACTGAACCACATGGATCAAATCCTCGACTCCCTCACGCGCGGGCTGGATATCTCCATCCTCGAGCGCGGCTTCGGCGTGGAGGATCGCGGCGTGCCCATCAGCTACCAAGCGCAGTCGCCCGTGCTGGGCATGGTGCTGCCCAGCAACTCCCCCGGCGTTCACACGCTGTGGATGCCGGTCATCCCCATGCAAATCGGCCTCATCCTCAAGCCCGGCCCGCAAGAGCCGTGGACGCCTTACCGCATGTTCGCCGCCTTCACAGAGGCCGGTGTGCCCAAGGAAGCCATCGGCATTTATCCAGGCGGTGGCGAGATGGGCGCAGAGACGGTTTCGCGCTGCGGACGCGTTATGATTTTTGGCAGCACACAAACGGTCAAAAATTATTCCGGCAACGAACAAGTCCAAGTGCACGGCCCCGGCTACAGCAAAATTTTACTGGGCGACGACGTGGTCGATCAATGGGAGGACTACCTCGATTTGATGGCCGATAGCATTTACAAAAACAGTGGGCGTGGCTGCATCAACTGCTCCGGCGTGTGGGCCTCGCGCCACACAGAGGAAATCGCCGAAGCCCTCGCCGAGCGCCTTGGCCCGTTTGAAGTCAAAGACCCCACCGACCCCGAGGCTGGCCTCGCCGCCTTCACCGTGCCCGGCCAAGCCGAGGCTGTTTGGGGCATGATCGAAGATGGCTGCGAAGAGACCGGCACCACGCACGTCACCGCCAAGCACGGCGCGCGCCTCGAGCAAATGGAGCGCTGCGATTACATCCGCACCACCATTTTACATTGCGATTCGCCCGACCTTAAAATGGCTAACACCGAATATATGTTCCCCTTCACCAGTGTCGTGAAATGTCCGCAGGAAAAGATGATTGAAAAAATCGGCGGCACCCTCGTCGCCTCTGCCATCACCAATGACGAAACCTGGGCCGCGCAGCTTACAGATGCGACCAACATCGACCGCCTCAACATCGGTGCGATGCCCACCATCGCCCTCAACTGGCTCCAACCCCACGAAGGCAGCATCGTCGATTTCCTCTTCCGCACCCGCGCCTACCAAACCCCCGACGAACGTCTAAAAGAGCTCTGCGCTCAGTAGCCAAAGGCTTGGCAAAGCATAAAAATTTATAAATATAAATTTTATTATCCATGCTTCAAGTCAGTTCTCTGACCAAAGTTTTCCGTCTAGCCTCCAGCAAACGAGGGAGGGAGGGGCATGATCCTCGTGAAAGGGGTCGGCGCTTTCACGCAATTGACGGCATTGATTTTGAAGTGAGGCGTGGACAGGTGCTTGGGCTGCTTGGGCAAAATGGGGCGGGTAAAACAACGTTGCTGCGCATTCTCTCCACCTCGCTGAAGCCCACCTCGGGTGTCGTTTTGTGTGATGGTGAAGACCTCACGAAAAACCCGCTGGAGATCCGGAAGCGTATCGGGTTCGTCTCCGGCAACACGGGGCTTTACGGCCGGTTGACTGCCCGCGAGATGCTGATCTATTACGGCAAGCTGCACGGCATGGCCGCCGCCGCGCTTGACGAGCGCATCGGATCGCTGGCACGTAAGTTGGACATGGATTGGTTCCTCGACCAACGAAACGAAACACTTTCCTCCGGCATGCGCCAAAAGGTGTCCATCGCACGGGCGCTGATTCATGACCCTGAAATCCTGCTTTTCGATGAGTTGACCACAGGTCTCGACGTGGCTGCCGCGGATTCGGTGCTGACGGTCGTGGCTGTCTGTAAAAGCGAGGGACGGACGGTTCTGTTTTCCACCCACCACATGGACGAGGTCGATCAGTTGTGCGACAGCGTGGTCATCGTCCACGAGGGCAAACTCTGCTTCGAGGGTGGCGTCGATACGATGCGGTCGCAAACCGGTGAGTCGTTTTTGGACAAGGCGTTTCTCAGGCTTATCAGGCCGAAAACAGAGGCCGCGAAAACATGAAGGCTGGATTCCAAACCGTTTTTTTCAAGGAGATGAAGGATGTCCTGAGGGATCGTAAAACCCTGCTGTTGATGATCATTCTTCCGATCGTGGTCGTTCCGCTGTTGCTTAACTTGTTGATCGGGTTTGTGATAAAGAAGGAACAGGAAGCCAAAACAGAAGTGCTGGAGTATGTCGTCTTTGGGGATGAGTTTGCCCCGGAGTTGGCCAAGACTTTCGAGGGGGCGGATGGTTTCAAAAAGGTCACGCTTGGATCCTCGGACGAGTTGGTTGTGGCTATCCGGGAGGACAGGATCGACTTCGGCCTCGTGATCCCGGAGAAGACTGCGGCCCAGTTGAGCGGTCAGGAACAGGCGTCGATCGAGTTGCATTTTGACAATGCGTCGATGGGCAGCAAGGTGGAGGATCGAGTGCAGGACTTGGTGGAAAAATTCAACGATGGGTTGACCGCTGCCCGCTTGGCCAAGCTTGGCGTGCCTTCGGGGCAAAAACAGAAATCGCTACTTGAGCCTGTACGCCTGCGTAAACAGGGGACGGGCAAAATCCGCGAAGTTATTGGCGATCGTATTGGCGGGATGGTGCCTTATTTTTTCATCGCGTTTTGTTTCATGGGCGTGGTGTATCCCGCGATCCACCTCGGTGCCGGTGAGAAGGAACGGGGCACGCTGGAGACGCTGCTGCTGGCGCCGATCCCGCGGCACCAAGTTGTGCTGGGAAAATTCTTGGCAGTTTTCTGCGGCGGCATCATCGCCGTGCTGCTGAACCTGGCTAGTCTCGGGACATGGCTGGCCATCAAGGCAGGGGAGTTGCGCGGGATCATCGGGACGCTCATCGGGTCGATTGACTTGCTGGATTTGGTGCTGCTGGCGCTGATGCTGATTCCGGTCGCGGCCATGTTCGCCGCCTTGCTGCTGAGCATTTCCATTTTTGCGCGTAACTCCGCCGAGGCCTCCACGCTGATTTCCCCGTTTGGCATCGTGCTGATCGTCCCGGCCGCGCTCGCCATGTTGCCCGGTGTGGAGTTGAACTGGTTCTGGGCGTCGGTGCCGGTCACCAACGTCTCGCTGGCGATGAAGGAGCTGCTCAAGGGCACGATGGACTACACGATGCTGCTGGCCATTTTTGCCTCCAGCACCCTGATCGCAGGCGGGCTGCTGTTTTTCTGTGCGAAATGGTTCAACCGCGAGAGCGTTCTCTTCCGGGTGTGACTCCGCTTGGCCAAGCGCCTGGCTTCAGACTTCGAACGATTCGTTCAGCTCCGGCACGGTGACTTTTGCGCTTGGCTTGAGGTGGCGCAGGGTGTCGGCGAAGGCCAGACTCGATTTTTCCTCGCCGTGGACGACGAAGATTTTCTTGATGTCACCAGTGAGGCTTTTCACGTAGTCGGCCAGCTCGCTTTTGTCGGCGTGGCCGGAGAAGCCGTCGAAGCTCTCGATCTTGGCTTTCACTTTGTGCGGTTTGCCGAAGATGTAAACCGGGTCGATGCCGGCGCGGATTACCGAGCCGAGCGTGTTGTAGGCGCAGTAGCCGACGAACAGGATAAGGTCGTCCGGGTTGCTGATGTGGTTTTTCAAGTGATGCCGGATGCGGCCCGCCTCGCACATGCCGCTTGAGCTGATGATGATCGCCGGGCCGTCGAGGCTGTTGAGCTTGATCGACTCGGACGCCTTGCGGATGTACGTCAGGTTGTCCATGCCAAACGGGTTCTCCTTCTCGCGTAGGAAGGTGTAAATGTCGCTGTTGAAACACTCGGGGTGCAGCCGGAAAACCTCGGTGGCGTTCACGCTGAGCGGACTGTCCACGTAGATCGGGAAGGCTGGCAACCGGCCGGCCTCGACGAGCTGGTGCAGCGTGTAAACGAGCAGTTGCGTTCGGCCCACCGAGAACGCCGGGATGATTACCTTGCCGCCGTTGTTCAGTGTGCCGGCGAGCTGCGCCTCGACCTCGTCTGACAAACCGGAGTGAGCCGTGTGTTCGCGGTTGCCGTAGGTGCTTTCGACGAGCAACACGTCGACGTCCTCGACCGGTTTCGGGTCGCGCAGGATCGCGTGGCCGCCGCGGCCGATGTCGCCGCTGAACAGCAGCCGGCGTTTTGTGCCGTCTTCGTCGATGTCGAGGATGACCTGTGCTGAGCCGAGGATGTGCCCGGCGTCGCGGAAGGTCAGCGTCACGCCGTTGGCCACCGGGATTGGCCGCTCATAGCCAAGCGAGACGAACTGCCGCACCGCGCCCTCGGCGTCTTCCGGCAAATAAAGCGGCTCGACCGGTGGCAGGCCCTTCTTTTTGTGCTTCTTCGAGACATACGCAGCGTCGGCAACCTGAATTCGCGCTGAGTCCTCGAGCATGATCGCCGCGAGGTCGCGCGTGGCGAACGTGCAGTAAACATTCCCCGCGAAGCCTTGCTTGTGGAGGTTGGGCAGATTGCCGATATGGTCGATGTGCGCGTGGCTCAGGATGACGGCGTCCACCAACTTGGGGTCGAACGGAAATTGTTGGTTGCGATCGATCGATTCCTGCCGCTTGCCTTGATACAGGCCGCAGTCGAGCAGCAGCCGGATGCCGTTGACCTCGAGCAAGTGCTGTGAACCGGTCGTCGTCCGGACTGCGCCGTGGAAGGAGAGCTTCATGTGGGGAGCATGGTCAAGCGTTTGGCCGGGGAAAAGCAAAACTTGGCCAAGCGCAAATTTCCTGCTGTGAACAAAATAAACTGGTTCACTGCCGCGCTTGGCCTGACACTGCCTTGGCCGCGCCGGGTGCGCGCAGTGAATGAAAGCCAAGATAGTCATCACCCCCAAGAAGGCCGTGCTCGATCCGCAGGGCAAGACGGTGCAGACCGCGCTGGAGCACATGGGCTACGACGGTGTTAAGGCCGTTCACGTCGGCAAATACCTCGAGATCGAACTGGAGGGCGACGCCGAGTCGTGGCGGCCGAAGATCGACGAGGCGTGCCACAAGCTGCTCAGCAACCCGGTGATCGAGGATTACCATTTCACCATCGAGTAACTTCGGATGCGCTTCGCTGTTCTCCAGTTTCCCGGCTCAAATTGCGATCAGGACTGCGTCCACGTGCTGGGCAACGTCCTCGGGCAGGATGCCGACTATCTCTGGCACAAGGAGGAATCGATAGGTGACGCCGACGCCGTGGTGGTTCCGGGAGGCTTCAGCTATGGAGACTATTTGCGGACCGGTTCCATCGCGCAGTTCAGCCCGGTGATGAATGCCGTGAAGGCGTTCGCCAACGCAGGCGGACTGGTCATCGGCATCTGCAATGGCTTTCAGATTTTGTGTGAGACCGGCCTGCTGCCGGGGGCGCTGGTGCGGAACCGCTCACTGCAGTTTCGCTGCGAGACCATTTTCCTTAAGATCCCAACCACTGACTCACCGTTCACCAGCGAGGTGCCGGCGGACAGGCTGTTGTGCGTACCGATCGCCCACGGTGAGGGCTGTTACTTTGCCGACGATGAGGCCTTGGCCAAGCTACGGGCGGACGACCAAATCCTTTTCCAATACGCCACCGAGACCGGCGATCTGACCGACGAGGCGAACCCCAATGGCTCGCTGCTCAACATCGCCGGCATCTGCAACGAAGGCCGCAACGTCTGCGGCATGATGCCCCACCCGGAGAGGGCCAGCGAAAACATCCTCGGCGCGGACGACGGCCGCTTGGTTTTCGAGAGCATGCTTCGCCATCTAGAGGCCAAGACCGGCGTTGGCCAAGCTGAAACTGCTGAAGTTTGAGCCTGATTCGCTGAGTTTTTTTGTTGCTTTATGGGAAAATTGCGGTAGCTTTGTTGTTCAGCGATCCGTGGCATCCCCCTCCCATCCCAGCCGCGGGTCGTCGGCCGTCGGCAACCTCTACACCCATCCCCTGCCGGCGGCCACTTTTTTTACCCCAACTTGGCCAAGGGCAGATCGTCGTCGGCCACGTTGTCGAGATGCCGGAAGCCGGGCCGCATGATCGCCAACCACACGCCGACGCCCAGCAGCGTGCCGGTGATCGAGTCCCAGATAAAATGCTGCTTGGTGGTCATCACGCTGATGAACAGGCCAAGCCATGCTGGCCAAAGCAGGCACACCGCCCAGTTCCATTTGCGCTGCCGCCACCAGCGCGACAACGCCACGGCAATAATGAAACTCTGCGCGATGTGCAGGCACGGCCAGGCATTAAACGGCTCGTCGAGGGAGTGGAACGCCTCGTAAACAAAGCCGTAGATTCCCTCCATCTCGCCCAACTGCCAGCGCATGTTGATGTGTGCTGGTAACACGGCGAAGATCGGGTAGGCGATCCAACTCGACACCGCCCAGGCCTGAGCCATTACCAGCGACTCAGCCCGGCCACGGTCATTTTTTTGCGCCGCAAAAAAAGCGAAGTAGTAGATAAAAAGCGTGAGGTAAAACCAGATCGTCCAGTCGATGGCCGGTATTTTGTAGTCGAGGAAGCGGCCTTCGCTGTCTCGAAAAAACGACTTTGGATCCCATACCGTGCGATCGTCCTGCTGCGAAACCTTGAGCGTGTCCCGCTGGTCGATGGCTTCCGCGCTGATCGGGGTATGATCCGCCCAAGCCGCCATTCGGTTAATGACGATGTACGGGCTGATGAGCAGCATCACCCAGAACAGCAGCAGCGCCGGGAAGAGCATCCCGTTAGCCTTGTGGCGCAACTGCCAAACCGGCCGCCAAAGCCACCAAAACCGTGCCCCGAACGGGATTTTTGATCGATTTGCCACTAGCGATTCAGCGCTTGGTCAAGCGGCCTGCTTCGCGTTGGCCGCTGCCTTTTTGGCCTTGGTCGCCGAGTTCTTTGCGCATCGCCTGGCCAAGCGACTTCAGTTTAGCCAACACCTTCGGATGCTGGGCCTTCACGTCCGTCGTTTCGCCGATGTCCTTCTCGAGATTGAACAACGACAGGCCGATCTTGGCCTGGGTGTAAGCCGTTGGGATGCCGTCCTTGCCGCCGGGCTGGCCGGCCATGGTGCGGTAGCCGTGCGGAAAGTGGAGCTTCCATTTGCCGGAGCGAACGGCCTGCAACTGTTTGCCATAATAAAAATAGTACGCCTCCTGCGGGCTTTGGTCGCTGGTGCCCTTGATGAGGTTCACAATGCTTTTGCCGTCGATTTTATGGTTCGGCAGCTTGGCTCCGATCAACTCGGAGACAGTCGGCAAAATGTCGATGGTCATCGCCGGCGTGTTGCAGACGCTGCCGGCCGGGATGGTGCCGGGCCACCACATCAGCGTGCTCTCGCGGCAGCCTCCGTCGAACATCGTTCCCTTGCCCTCGCGCAGCGGCGAGGCCGAGCCGGCGTGGTCGCCGTAGTTGAGCCACGGGCCGTTGTCGGCGGTGAAGATGACAAGCGTGTTTTTATCGAGCTTGTTTTTGCGGAGCGTTTCGAGGATCCGGCCGACACTCCAGTCCACCTCCATCATCACGTCACCGAACAGGCCTGCGCCGCTCTTGCCCTTGAACTTTTCGGAAACGTACAGCGGCACGTGCACCATCGAGTGCGGCACGTAGAGGAAGAATGGGTTGTCCTTGTTCTTCTCGATGAACGACACGGCCCGCTCGGTGTATTGCGTGGTGAGCTGTTCCTGTTCCTTGCCGGACACTTGTGCGTTGACGACGTCGTTCCTGTCGATTAACGGCAGGTGCGGCCAGCGTTTGAGGCGCTGTTCCATCGGCAGATGCAACACGCCGGGATGGTACGGCCACATGTCGTTCGAGTACGGCAGGCCGAAGTAGTCGTCGAACCCGTGCTGCATCGGCAGAAACTGTTTGTGATGGCCAAGGTGCCATTTACCGTAGATGGCAGTGGCGTAATCCTTCTGTTTACAGACCTCGGCAAGCGTCGTTTCGCCGGCGTTGATGCCGTGCCTGGAGCTGGGCCCCAACGCGCCGAAGATGCCAACCCGAACATTGTAGCAGCCGGTGAGCAACCCCGCCCGCGAGGCGCTGCAAACGGCCTGGGTCACATAAAAGTCTGTGAACTTGCGTCCCTCCTCGGCCATGCGGTCGAGGTGGGGCGTGGGATACGCCTTGGCCCCGAACGGGCCAATGTCTGCATAGCCCATGTCGTCGATGAAAATGACAACAACATTCGGGGGTTGCTTGTCGGCGGCGGAAACCTGGTTCGGCGAGATCTGCCCAAGCGCCAATACGCTGATCAGCCCGCTGAATAGAGAAGTTCGGATAGGAGAATTCATAGGTGGCGGAGAGAGTTCCGCAAAAACAGCCGCTTGGCCAGCCGTTTTCCGCTTCGCTAAGAGCGAGGTCAATTGGCCTGTTTGCGGTAATGCGCCTCGAGGTGCAGGGTCATTTCAGCCTTGTTGGGGCGGGGCCGTTCACGCACCGGCAACGCCTGGCCATCTTCCCGGCTAAACTCGTCGAGCGTGCGAAATCTGGGGTTGGTGTCCCCCGTCTCTTTCTGCCACTTGGCCAAGGCGCTGCCGAACCGTTTCAGCCGCCTGGCTTGTGCGGGGTCACTGGCGAGGTTCTTCAACTCGAACGGATCGGATTGTGTGTCGTACAACTCCTCCTTGGCTCTCGGCTGAATGAAGGTGTTTTTTTGTGCATCGACAAGTCTGTCCTCGTCGCGCAGCCGGATCATTTCTCGGTAGGCCACCGAGCGCACGACATCCGCCGGCGGTGTGTTGGGCAGGTCGTTGTAAAAGTTGCGGATGTACTTGAATCGCCTGTTGCGGACTGCGCGGACTCGATCCTCGTAGTCGTGCCAGTTGCGTTCCGCGAACACGAACTCGCGAATGTCCTTTTGCGGATTGCGCAACAACGGCAGGAAACTGCGTCCCTCAAAAACCTTCGGCGTCGACAAACCGGCCAGTTCCAGGAACGCCGGCGCGATGTCGACCGAACTGAGTAGGCTATTACAGCGGCTGCCGGCGCCAACACGCCCCGGCCAGTGCACAATGAACGGCGTCTTGATGCCACTGTCATAAAGCGTCGTTTTGTCACGGGGGAACGGCCGGCCGTTGTCGCTGATAAACAGCACGAACGTGTTGTCGGCGACGTTCTGTTCTTTCAGCTCGGCCAACACGCCGCCGACGAAACGGTCGAGCCGTGTGATCTCGTCGTAGTACAGCGCGTAGTCGCGACGGGACCCAGGCGTATCGGCGACATACGGCGGCAGGCGAACATCTCCTGGCTTGTGTGGCTGCTCGAGGATGCCCTCGTCGTAGTCGCGGTGCGGATCGAGCGCGGCGAGCCACAGGAAAAACGGCTTGTCCTTTGGCCGCGCCTTGAGCACAGGCACCCATTGATCGCAGCCGCTGCGCGCATCGCCGACTGCCTTCTGCACAATCTTTCCAGCTTTGGCTGCCTCGCCGGTGGGCAGTTGAAAGCCGGACACGTCGGCCTCGCGGACCTCGTCAAAGCGATCCTTCACGGCGTTGCCCAGATGCCACTTGCCGGCCGCCGCAGTCCAGTAGCCGGAGGCCTTGAGCAACTCGACGAACGTCAACCGGTCGGCCGGCAGCGGCCAGTGAAGCTGCTCGGCATCGGTCTGGTGCGGGTAGGTGCTGGTGATGATGCTGGCCCGGCTGGGGCTGCACGAGCTGATCGTCAGATAGGCGTTGGTGAAGCGCATGCCGCCCTTGGCCAAGCGGTCGAGGTTCGGCGTGCGGACGCCGGGGTTGCCTGTGCAGCCGAGGTCGTCCCATGCGAGGTCGTCGGCGATGATGAAAACAATGTTGGGCCGCTTATCCGCTTGGCTGAGTGCCAGCGCGGAAAAGGCGGAAAATGTCATAAAAATTAAGTAAAATAAACGCATTTCGTGAGGCGAATTGTGACTTAGACAGCGTCCGATCCCGATTCTTTTCGTCGATTATCCAACTCCGCAAGCAGATCACAAAGCGCTGCCAGGCGCGGGGTCTTGACACCGGCGGCCTGCGCCCGGCCAAGCGGCCGGCGAAAGAGAGCATCGAGTTCCAGTGGCAGGCCGCGCTCAAAGTCGATCAGCGTAGAGGAGAGGTAAGTTTTCATGACGCGCGTTCGGTTACGCTGATGCTCGCCAAGGCCGGGCGAGAGGTCGTGGCCAAGCGCACAGCCGGAGGCGATGACCTCGTCCATCAGTTCCGTGACAAGTTGCTCCCAGGGCCCATTGTCTAGCAAGGCGTCAGTGGCGAGACAGGGGCCGATTGGTTGATCGGTTTTCAGTTGGCCGGCAAGTGTGGCATCGAGTCCGGCCGCGCCGGCGACACCGAGTCCGTTGAACGGGATATTCCAGACCAACTTTTCCCAGTGCGCCTTTTCGAGATCGGTCGAGACATCGACCGGGATGCCGGTCGAGCGGATGAGATCGGCGATCTCGGTGGTCAACTCATCCGGCGAACCACCGTGCCGAGCCATGACAACCTTGCCGTGCGCGAGGTGTTGGACGACACCCGGCGCGATTCGGTTGAGGCAGACGAAACACATGCCGCCGAAGATAGGCTGAGTCGGGAACAGTTCCGCCAGTTCCGTCTCATTGCCCAAGCCGTTTTGGAGTGTCAGCAGGGCGGTATGCTTCCGAACCAGCGGTGTCAGCAGTTCGCCGAGGCAATGGTTCGCCGTGGACTTCAAGGCGACGATGACGAGATCGCACGGGCCGATTTCCCCCGGTGACTGGGCGGCGGCGGGGCGGACATGAAAATCGCCGTTAAGGCTTTGGATTTGCACGCCATGTTCTCGAACAACCTCGTAGTCGGAGCGGAGCAAAAAATGCACGTTGCTGCCTGCTTGGCACAGTTTACCCCCATAATAAATGCCCACGGCCCCGCAGCCGACGATGGCGATTTTTGTTTTGTTTGCCTCCATCAGTGTACAAAAAAAGCGCCCAGCAAACGCGGGCGCTTTTCATGAGAATGAGTTAATCCTCAACTAGCGATAAAGTCCTTAGCGGCCTTTGCCACGGCAAATTTCACGACAGTCTTCGCTGGGATTTTGATCGTTTCGCCGGTGGCGGGGTTACGCCCCATGCGAGCCTGACGATTTACCAGTTTAAGCTTCCCAATGCCTGGGAATGTGAAGGCACCAGTTGCCTTGGTGCTCTCGAGTGCCAAGTCGGCTATATTGGCCAGCAAGTCTGTAGCCTCCTTCTTGGTGATTCCATTTGCTTCAGCAACAGCTGCTGAGATCTGTGATTTAGTCAACGGTTTGTCTGCCATATCGTTATTAATAGTACGGGTTATTATTACTCCTTGTAGTAGTGCTGCACTACTGGGAGTCGGTTGTACGAGCGCCCTTCAGGGTTCGCAAGCAGAAAAACCAATAAAATTGAACTATTTTTAATTTTTTTGCGGCTTGCTTTCTGCGCCGAAAAAATAGGTTGAGAACAATTTGTTTTCGAATCACGGTACCTACCGTTCCCGGCTCATCCCATTGAAGGGGAACAGCCTGTGTCTTCTCGGCGAAAACTGCACGCCAGCCTCAGTCAGTTTTGCGGTTGATGAAAAGCCTCGTTGCAGCGCCACGTTGACTCACGGCGAGATCGGCTCTCCCGTCGTTATTAAAGTCTGCAGCGGTCACGCCGCGCTGCTCACCGTAAGGGGCGATGCCGCTCCTGGAAGCTGGCACGGCTGCGAAGTTCCCCGTCCCATCGCCGCGCAGCAGAAGGCCGCGGCCGCTGTCATAACGAGAGCTGCGCTTAGGCACTCCGAAGGCGTTTTGCGCGAGGAACAGATCAACCACCCCGTCGCCGTCAAAATCCTCAGCGCACAGGTCAAACGCCGGTGCCAACTGGGAGGCATCCGGCAGTGGACGTATTTCGAAAAGCCCTGTTTTGTTGAGGAAAACTGCGCTGGATAGACCAGTGATTTCCAGTGATTTCATGTTGCCAAATGCCGTGCCGATAATTTGAGGCAGAGATGCGGCCGCGAATATCTTGTTGCGGGTGATCGTGCCCTGGATGTGCGGAAACGTTTTGGCGAACACTTCTAGTGTGCGAATTGGTTTCCACTGTTTTGTTTTTTTGTCGGCGAAGGCTTCAGCCAGTTCGATCATACCGTCCCCGTTGGCGTCGCCATAAAACAACCGCACCGGCAGCGGATACAATTCGTAAGCCGTGTTGCGCCCGGCGTTGCTCGCAGCGATGTCCGGTTTTCCGTCGCCATCGAAATCCGCCACTGCCACGCCGTGCCACAGCCCGGTGAACTTGGCCAAGCCCCATGCCGCACTCGCGTCGGTGAACTCGCCGCCGTCGTTGAGAAGCAACTTTAAGCTGCCCCATTCACAGGCAAGCACCAAGTCGGTATCACCGTTGCCATCCATGTCGGCGGTTACACAACCGCTCACGAGCCCGACATCAACCAAGCGTGAGGAGGTGTAATTGCCATCGTCATTTAAAAATAACTGGGATGGAGAGGCCACAGGGAATTGGCCAAGCGATGAACTCCCACCGATGAATAGGTCCTTGTCGCCGTCGCCATCGGCATCAAGAGCGGCCGCACAACTCGGTATGCCGTCGAAAGCCAAGCGCTTGGCCAGGCTCAGTTGGCCGTTGGCCATCGAGTAAAGCATCGGCGGCTCTGAAAGGTGCAGCAGTCGTTGTGCTTGGCCATCGTCGAAAACAACAACGCCTGTTCCGCCGACAGGCAGCGAGTTAGGTGACTCAGTGAAAACGCCGTTGCCATCGTTCAGCAGGAAAGTTAACCGGGCGTCGGAGGTGTCGGTAATGATCAAGTCCCGGTCACCGTCACCGTCGATGTCAGCATTGGCTAAGGCCGGACCTGAGTGGCTCAGACGGAACGGCAGCGCGGGTTGAATAGCGAAATCGTTCCTCACCGAAGGCTTGTGCTCATGGCCAAGCTGGGCGCTCAAATCATTGAAAAATGTCTTTTTTAATTTATTTTTAGGCTTAATCGGCTGGCTATCTTTTTGGCGGATTTCGTACAGCCGCCCGGCTTTCGCGTTGGCCAAGGCGGTGCGGGTGCCGTCACGCCAATAGATCTCGATGGTGAAAGGCTTGTCAGTTCGGGCGGCGAAGGTGCGCCTCGCCTGGTCGCCACTGACGTAGCGACCGCCGCTCATGATTTCCTGCGACTGCGGTTTTTGGCCAACAGTGCTGATGACACGAACGCGGCCCCCGGTGCCCTCGGTATTTTTGCCGCTGCCAGCCAGGCAGATGGCGACTCGGGGTGCGACGGCATTGTTGCGGTAGAGCAATGCCGGGCCTTTAAGGCAGCTGACCACGGCGTCTAGGTCGCCATCGTTGTCTAGGTCGCCGAGAGCCATGCCGTTACCGTCGTGTTTGTCGTCAAAGCCCCACTTGGCGCCAACCTCCTCGAAGCGCAAGTTGCCCAGGTTGCGGAAGGCGACATTGGGCGTGTCGAGTGGCGGAAACAAAAAAATGGTTTTTCGTTTCTGCGCCACGCCCAGGTTGCCGAGTCGGCTGATGCGGGCCTGTGTGTCGAGGTCGTCCGTGTCGAACTCGAAACCGTTGGTGACAAGAATGTCCTCCCAGCCGTCGAGGTCGACGTCGAGGAAGATGCTGCTCCACGACCACTCGGAAGCAGCCACGCCGGAGAAGTACGCTGTCTCGGCGTAGGTGCCGTCGCCACGTGCGACGTAAAGGCAGTTTCGCCGGCTCTGCGGCTGGTGGGTGAAATTGCCGGAGGCGATACTCGAGCCGGGAACCGCGCCCTGCTGCGTCAGGCGTCGCTCGTGACTGCGGCTGAGCATTTCGACGACGAAAAAGTCATCGTGTCCGTCGCGGTTGATGTCAGCAAAGTCAACGCCCATCGCCGAGTAGCTGAGCTGCCGGATGGCGAGCGGAGAGATTTCGCGGAAGCGCCCGGAGCCGTCATTGATCCAGCAGCGATCCTCGGTGAAGCCGTCGTTGGCAATGAACAAATCTGGCGCGTGATCACCGTTCATGTCGCGGAAAATCGCGCTCAAACCCTGATCCCGGTACGGCTCAGCGAGAGGCTCTCCGTCGTGGGTCTTGAATCGGCTATCGGCCCATTCCATAAGGGTGAAACGGCCGTCGCCGTCGTTTAGGTAAAACTCGTCCGGCTCACCGAATTCAAACATCTTGTTGCCGATGAACTTTATTCGGTTCGCGTAAGGGCCGCGCACGGTGAGCCGGTTGTTTTCACGGACGATGTCCAGCTTGCCGCCGTCCTTCAGAACGGACTTCGCGCCGTAGTTGACGATGTACAAATCGAGGTCGCCGTCATTGTCGATGTCGGCTAGGGCGATCGAGTTGCTGCCGTATCGCGTACCGATACCGGCGGTCGCGGTGGCGTCGGTGAACGTGCTGTCGCCGTTATTGAGGAAGAGACGGTTGGGCTGGCCCATGGCGGTGACCAGCAGGTCAAGATCGTGATCGCCATCGACATCGGCGAAAACGGCACCGGTGGAAAACTGCGACGGACATGCGATGCCACTGGTGGTTGTGACGTCCTTGAATCGCCAGTCGCCGAGGTTGCGGTAGAGACCGTTTTCGCCATCGAGCCGGGAGAGGTAAATGTCGCACAGGCCGTCGCCGTCATAATCACCGAGGGCAACGCCGGAGCCGTTCAGTAGATTCTTGTTCCCGATGAGAATCGCTGTCGAGAGGGTATTCGTGAATTGCACGCCGGTCTGTTTCGGGGGCATCAACGTGAAGCCGGGTTTGCCGTTGCCAGGGTCGGCCAGCTTGGCCCAGCGGTGGCCGCCCTCGGCGCTCCACTCGAGAGCCGTGCTGTTGGACAAGCCTAGGCCAGTGACGAGCAGCAGCTCGGCAGTTTTTCTGAAAACTGAAAACTTGAAACTGAAAAATTTTAACCCTTCATTTTCCATTCATTCATAAGTTCCTTTCCTTCGCGGCTTTCGTATGAGCGCGGCACCCAGCGGCGGAGCAGCTCAAACGTTTCCCCGAAGCGCGCGTCCAGTTCGGCGGTTGTCGTGCTGAACGGCGGCTCGCCGTTGTCATCGGTGATCATGTAGTTGACGGCGAGGTAGAGCCCGCCCGGCTTAAGCCAGCGGCGCACGGCCTGCACGTAGTCGATCCGCCGCGTCGGAGGGATGGCGCAAAACAACGTGTGTTCTAACACAATATCAAATGGCTGATGCGGCTCGTCGCTCAAAAAGTCGACAATGCGGTAGTCGATTGCCAGCCCCTCCTCGTCGGCCAGGCGCTTGGCCAGGGGAACGGAGCTTGGGGCGAGATCAAGCCCGGTAACTGCCCAGCCGGCCTTGGCTAGGGCGCGGGCGTCGTGGCCGCGGCCACAGCCGGGGACGAGCGCCTGGCCGGGCTGCAGCGCCGGGTTCGCGGCCAAGTAATCGACCAAACCGGGCGAGGCCTTGCCGTGATCCCAAAAAATGTTGTTGGCTTGATAGAGGGCTTCCCAGTCTCTGTCCTCGTTGATTTGCATTGACGCCGCGCCCGAAGGCGTTAGGAACTTGGCCGGTTTTTTTGAAAGAAGCAATTGCTGGCTGGGGGTTCTCACGTTTGGCCGGGTGTTTTGAAGTTTTTTTTCGAAGTAGATGATTATTTTATCGGGAATCCAACCGTCGGGGACGCTGCATGTTGGCAACTACTTCGGCATGATGAGTCCGGCGATCGAACTGCAGGAGCAGGGCGAGGCGTATTATTTCATTGCGAACTATCACTCGATGACGTCGGTGTTCGACGCCGACGAGCGGCGCAAAAACACGCTCGATGTTGCGCTGGATTTTCTCGCGTGCGGGCTCGATCCAGCAGAGTCAGTGTTCTTTCGTCAAAGTGATGTGCCGGAGGTATGCGAGCTGACTTGGCTGCTGACGACGCTCACGCCGATGGGGCTGCTAGAGCGTTGCCACAGCTACAAGGACAAACTGGCCAAGGGTCTCTCCCCGAACCACGGGCTGTTCGCCTATCCGGTGTTGATGGCGGCGGATATTTTAATTTACGACTCGAACGTCGTACCGGTCGGCCGCGACCAAAAACAGCACGTCGAGGTGACGCGCGACATCGCGATCAAGTTCAACCAGGCCTACGGCGAGACCTTTGTCATTCCCGAGCCGAAGATTCGTGACTCGGTGGCGGTGGTGACCGGCACGGACGGCCAAAAAATGAGCAAGAGCTACAGCAACACGATCGATATTTTCGGCGACGAAAAGCCGCTGCGCAAAACCATCATGCGTCTCGTGATGGACAGCCGACCGCCGGAAGAACCCAAGCCGGATGCTGACAAAAACATCGCTGTGCAGCTTTTGCGCCTAGTCGCGCCGGAAGACGTGGCCGGTGACTGGGAGGAGCGCCTGCGGGCCGGTGGGCTTGGCTACGGCGACCTGAAAAAGGCGCTGTTCGAGCATTATTGGGAATACTTTGCGGAAGCGCGGGCGAAGCGGGCTGAGTTGGAAAACAATCTGGACCACGTCAACCAAGTCCTGAGGGATGGTGCCGATAAAGCCCGCGCCCGGGCAACTATCGTCCTCGACCGCGCCCGCAAAAACTGCGGTTTGGCCTGATTAAAGCCAGATTCCGAGCGCCTTAAGAAGGTAGAAGATCGTGACGGCGAAGCTGGCTATGATCACAAGCGCCTCGATAGCGAGTTGAGCCAAAGGTGGCAGGCCCAGAGCGGTTTGCCCTGTTTTTTGGACGCTCGGTTTGCCCGCCTGGCCAAGCGTGCCGAGCATCAGGCCACCAGTCATCACGACGATCTGTATGCAGACGAACACCATCAGCCAGGCAAACGCCTTGTCCATGAAGCCGTACGAATGCAGACCGATGCCGAGCATGTTCGTGCCGAAGAAGGACCAGGCAGTGACGGCGTTGCCGAAGATCGCCATGGCGACGAGCCCGCGCTCGCGGATCAGCCCGCCCCAGCGCGCGTGCAGGATGGCGGCGTTCCAGATCACTATCATGAGCGCGCCGTTCTCCTTCGGATCCCAGCCCCAGAAGCGGCCCCACGACTGATCCGCCCAGATGCCGCCGAGCACCGTGCCGACAAAACTGAATAGCGTTGCAAAACAGACGATGCCGTAAATCATCTTTGTGAGGGATGATCGATTCGTCTTGTCGAACGGCACCTTGTTGGCGACGAAGTCGCGCAACACATAAACGATCGCGAGGAAGCCGGCGACGAAGGTGGCGGAGTAGCCAATGGTGATGATCACCACATGTGTTGCGAGCCAGAAATTGGTGTCGAGCACGGCTTGCAGCATCTCCATAGTGTCACCGCTGAGCGACAAGCCGCCAGCGACGAGGAGGGTGACAAATCCGACTGAGCTGGCGACGACATTGCCGATGCCGTCGCGATAGATGCGTTCCAAAATCAATCCCAGGATGACTGCGCCCCAGCCAACGAACACAGCAGCCGAGTAGAGGTTGGTCACCGGCGGACGGCCCTCAAGCCACATGCGGAAAATTAGCCCCGACGTGTGGATGACTGCGGCTAGGGCGATCAGGTAATAGGAGGTTTGGTTTGGCCATTTGGCTAGAGTGAGCCAGCCGCCGCAGGCCAGAAGGAAGGCTAGCACGTAAAGGATTTCGCACTTGTAAAAAGGGTCTAAGTTATTGAAGGCGAACTCCTTGCGAGTCTTGCTGAGCGCGGTGCTGTGCCCGTTTTTCTTGAGATCATCGTGGTAACCGGCAAGGGTGCTGTTAAATCCCGCGGCATCACCCTTTGCGTAGGCTGAGACCATCCCAGCGTACGACTTAGTTGCGGTGTCGAATTCAATTTTCCAGTCGCTGCTTGCAGCGGCCGAGTTGGTGATGCTGTGAAAGAGGTTTGCGCTCAGGGATTGCCAGCTGGCTTTGCTGCCCTTCCCAGGCGGAATGACCCGGGGCCAAAACATCACACCGCTCCGGTCGCCGTCCCGTATGCTGGGATCGATCAGCGTTTCGATTAATCCTGAAAACTGTTGATGGTCATCCTCGTTGTGTTCTGCATCGGTTTCGTGTGCTCGAACGGCAGCCATGCCGATCGGGAAAATGGTTTCAAATTGGGTAAGTTCACTGTCGAAGTCCACGGAGTTTTGCGGCCGGAAGCTCTTGGCCAACCGCTGGTAAATCAACAGTGAGTCGGCGACGGCCTTGAGCGATTTTTCGTAAGGTGTGCGTAGAGAAGATTCCTTGGAGCGGATTCGCCCGCTCTCCCGGGCTAGGCGTTCGAAATTGTTCCCGGCGGTGATGTCGTTTACCGAGAAATGTTTTTCGTCCATGGCCAATCGGAGGTTGTCCTTGGTTTCCTCGTTGTCGATGCGGAACACCGGCCGGGTGCGAGCCACAACTGGCTTGGCCGCCAGTTCGAGCAGCCACTCGATCGCCGGGATGGTTTCCACCTCGCCGCCGTCTCGGGCGTAGAGCCCTGTGGACTTGTGGCGGATGACTTGCATGGCGTTTCGAGCGGTGGAGTCGATTGGCTGGATGCGTCCGTCGAGCAGCACCGGTAGTTTACCGAAACCGTAAATGTCCGGCTTTTCGCTCGCAACCTTTGGTATGCGCACCAGCCCCATCAAGGCCCACAAGGCCATAACCACAACGACAATGACCGGAACGAATTTTTTCATGCGGCAGCCTTTCGTTTTCTATTGAACGAAAATAGGTGGGTCAAAAACTGGATGAGTAGCCCAAGGCCGACCAGCGCGCAGGAGATATACGGCGTGACCCAGCCGGGATTGCGTACAACCTGCAAAACGGTGGCCTTATCGTTTTCCGGGTCGAAGCTGGCCTGAAAGTAGGTCTTGCCTTGGGTGCGAAGCGGATGGTTCATCCAGATGTTCACCTCGCGCTCAGCCCCGCTGGCGCGGTCTCGCACGGTTACTAGGCTGGAGAAGTTACGCGCCTTTTCTGTCCCTTGAAACTTGTCGTGTTTAAAATCGATCAATTCGATGTCGTACGGCGTATAGTAGCGCTTGAAGCGCAGGGCCAACTCGTACTCCTTGCCGTCGTGCTCGAAGGTCTGCTCGGGGATCGGTTGGCGGAGTGCGCCGAATAGCGCAGAGACCATCCAGGTGCCAAGCTCGATACCCTCGGTGGATCGGAGCTGGATATACGCGCCGGGGAAGTTGACCTCCTCGAGCGATGTGACCGATTCCTTGTCGATCGCTGCCAACTCAAGTCCTTTGCCGTGAGTGGCTTTGTTTGGCTGCTCTTGGCCAAGCTGTCCAAGGTCGGAGTTCGTAAAGTAGTCCAACACGGTCACCTCGAATGGCAGGCTGCCAGCCGGGTAGGTTTTATTTTTGCCGAGTACCTCCGCCGGGATAGCGGCGACGGTGTCCGTGTTCGGCTTGCTTTTGTCGATGATCACCAGTTCACACTCGTTGCCACTGATGGAGTAGCCCTTGGTCTGGCCCTCCTCGAGCCGAAGGTTGCTTTCGACCTGGAACTTGTCGGTGACCAACTGGCCAAGCAGCATGAAAATCAGCCCGGCGTGCGTCATGGAAATGCCGATCTTTTTCCGGGAGAACTTGAACCGCTGAAAGTGCGCGGCGAGCAGATTGACCAGCAGCGTGATGCCTAGGAGGTAGCCGCCAACGAAAGGAAACTTGAACATCACCGGGTAGCGGGCCGACCGCACGTAGTCACGGAAGACATCCTTTTCCTTCACTACCGCAGCGGTATCGCCGGTGATCTTGTAAAACCAGGTCTCTGGTAGCGTCCGATAGGTGATGGTGTGAATGACGCCTAGCGTCGTGGCCGGCTTGCCATCACGGGTTCCACTCATCTCGACGAACGTCCCAGGGTTGCCGTCCACTGCGAACGGCTGTTTTGTTTTGTCTAGTTGCGCTTGCTCGATTTCCCCGAGGCCGATCTGTTTGCGCCAGCGGTTGACATTGGCCAGTTCCCCGCCCGCGTTCTTGGCCAACTTGGTGACCGAGATAGCCGCCCGCTGGCCGTCGTGCACGGACTCAAAGTCGATCAGGCTAAACTGAGAACCCTCGATTTCGTTCCAATGCTCCGGCGGCATCCACTGCGAACTACCGACTCGGATTTGCGCCCAGCCCGCGCCGCCGATGCTTTCCGGCACGAGAAAATAGCTGCGGAAATATTTTTTCTGCGCATCGTAAAGTCCCTGGTCCACCTGCGCCAGCGTGCCGACAAACACCAGCACCATCGCCCCGATGAGGCAGGTCACGGTCAGGCGCAACGAGCACCAAAACTGGACAAAAAGCTTGAGTAACGGCATCGCGATTTACGGTTTCGGGAACCGGATGGACTGGACGAATTCCATGAACGCTCCTTTCTCAGCGGTGACAACAACGCTCGGCCCGCTCATTTTGTAAAACCACGTTTGGCCGTCCGCCGGGTGATACACGCTCAGCGAACCGTTGGCGGCGCCGATGGCCTCGACCAGTGTAGCCTGCGTGCCGGCGACACTCACTTGTTCCGTCGCCTTGGCCAAGCCGGCGGCATCAAGCGGGGACAGCCCCGCTTGGCCGCGCCAGCGGTTGACGTTGGCCAACAGCCCGCCGACGTTGCCGGGGAACGTCATCACAGTGATCTCCGCTTTGCCGCCCCCGGCGGTGAAATTGCCCAAGCGCATGGCGGTGCGCGGCTGTTCGGCCCAACCGGCCGGCTTGCTCCACGACGGGCCAACAGCGGCGGGTGCGGGCGGTGGCGGATTGGCCTGACGTGCCTCCGCCATTATTTTATCAAAGTTCACCTCGCTTGCCGCCGGTCGGAACTTGAGCGTTGCGATAAAATTCGTGAAGGAGGCGAACTGAGGCTCGACCGCGCCGGCTGAGCCGGACAACTTGAAAAACCAGCCGACTTGGCCAAGCACGACTGAAGCGGAGACGATGCGCGGTGGATCATCCTGGCCCGCGAGCGGCTTGGTGCCGGCGAAGTCAAACAGCCGGCCCGTGCTGCCACCGATCATAATCGGCTTAGTGAGCCCTTTTACCAAGGCTTCGTCCACCGGGCCAAGGCCCACCTGCTCGCGCCACATGTTGACGATCATCGGGTTTTCCGCCAGCCGCGCTGGCAATGGGATGGCACTGACTTCGGCATTTCCGGGCAGTGCAAAAGAGAGTGTCGCGAGCCCAGACGCATCAGTGTTGTCAATCCAGTCCTTCGGCTTAGCAAACTGGATCAGCGAACTTGGATTCGGCTTGGCTTCGGGCGCAGCGGCGCGGGCCGATTGTTCCTTCGGGACATTGTAGGTGCGAACCTCCCCGCCGGTGCCGGAAAACAACTCGAACGACAGCACGGCAAGAAGCACAACGACGATAAAAATACCGTCTCGAAAATAGTTGGGTTTGGGTTTATCCACGCGAACAGGCAGATGGACGCGCCGGGTGGGAGGTAAATTCAGCCTGCCTCCCGGCGGACGACAGAGACTACCCGCGAAGGCTCGATTGGCAACCTCTTTGCATGGCAAAACCGTCCCGATTTTGGCATCATGCTTCCTAGGACGATCAATTTCAACTGATGGACAACCTGTTTTATCCCGGCACGTTTGAGTTTCGCATGGGGCTGGAGCGCGGAGAACCAACGGAGTTTTTTCGCAACCGCCCCGGCGACGACGCGCTGTTGGCTCAGCGGCAAAAAATTCTCGCCGACCATCCCGACCGTCACAGCGTCCTGCTGCCGGAAGGCAAGCCGCTGCTGGCGGAGTTCGCCCGGTTGCTTGCCGACTGGGGCATCGCCGCCAAGCCACCAACGCTTGGCCAAGGTCTTGCGCCAGACTTCATGCTGCTTGCACCCAACGCCGCCGGCATGCCGGTATTGCTCGGCGGTTGTGTCTGTTTTCCGTCGTCGTGGGCGTTCGAGGAAAAAGTTGGCCGGCCGCTGGACTGGATTCACGCAGTGGTGCCGTCGCTCAACGAAAAACTCGGCGAAAAGTCGCGTGGTTTCCTGACCAAGATGCCGCCCGGCCAAGCGTGGCTCCGCGCCAACTGGGGCCTCACTGCCAGCCCAGAACTGAATCAGCATCCGGCGCTTGGTTTGCCCGTGCTCAAGCCGGACATTGGCTTGGGGGATGTGTGGTTTCGCGTCGAGCGGCAGGCGTTGGTTGCGCTGCCGGAGACCGGCGGCATCCTGTTCGGCATCCGACTGGAGGTTATCCCGCTGGCTGAAGTCCGGGCCGATGAGCGGGCGCGGCTTGGCCTGCTCGAGGCGTTGCAAACGATACCCGACGCTATCGCCGACTATAAAAACCTCACTCCCGCCCGGCCCAGGCTGATCGAGTTGTTGGGTTGATCAAGCCTCCGCCGCACTATCACCCCTCGAGGATGGCCATTGCGGTGGCTTGGAGGGCGGTGTGGCTGAGGCTCAGATGGACGTTGCTGCCACCGCGAGCCTCGAGCAGTTCCTTCCCCTTGCCGTGCAGGATGACGTACGGTGCGCCGGTGTCGCGGTGGGCGACCTCCATGTCGAGCCAGCCCAGCTCAGCGGTGATGCCGATACCGAATGCCTTGGAGATCGCCTCCTTGGCGGCGAAGCGCGCGGCCAGGCTAGGCGCGGGGTCTTTGTGCTTTAGGCAGTAGTCGATCTCGGCGAGGAGCAGGATGCGCTCGATGAAGCGGTCGCCGTATTTTTGGTGCGAGGCGCGGATGCGCCCGATCTCGATGATGTCGATGCCGATGCCGAGAATCATTCGGTCTGCGTGTAGCCGTCCATCAGCTCGAGTATTTCGCGCACCGCTTGGCCAAGGCCGACGGTGATGGCGCGGCTGATGATGCTGTGGCCAATGTTCAATTCGTTGAGGTGCGGCACGGCGAAAATGCCACGGGTGTTTTCGTAGTTGAGGCCGTGGCCGGCGTTGACGCCGAGGCCAAGCGACTTGGCCTGTTCGGCGACATTGGCCAAGCGCTCAAGTTCGGCGGTGCGCTTGGTTTCGTCGCTGTACGCCTCGGCGTAGGCGCCGGTGTGCAGCTCGATGAACGGGCTGCCGGTCGCTGCGGTGGCCTCGATCTGTGCGGGGTCGGGGTCGATGAACAGGCTCACCTCGATCCCGGCTTGGCCAAGCGTGTCGGCGGCGGCGGCGATGGCGTCGATCTGCCCGGCGACGTTGAGCCCGCCTTCGGTGGTGACCTCGGCGCGGTTCTCCGGCACAAGCACGACGGCCTCCGGCTTGAGGCGCAGGGCGATGTCGATCATCTCCGGCGTGTTGGCCATCTCGAAGTTGAGCCGCGTCTGCACCGCGTCGCGGATGGCCCAGATGTCGCGGTCGAGAATATGCCGGCGATCCTCGCGAAGATGGGCGGTGATGCCGTGCGCGCCGGCGGCCTCGGCTTGGCGGACGGCGTCAACGGGGCATGGCTCGCCGTGGGCGAGGCCGCGATAACGCGCCTGCCGCAGCGTGGCCACATGGTCGATGTTGACGCCGAGTCGCAGCATTGGTTCGTCCGTTACTTTTTGTCGGCAGCCTTCTTGGGCTGCTTCGGCTTGGCCGTGCGTTGCTTGGCCGGAGCGGGCGGCCACTCCAGCGTCGGCTCGGGGAAACGGGGGTTGTCCAGCCAGCGGGAGAGCAGGGAAAGCTCGAACGCGGTCAGGCCCAGTTGCGACTTGCGGGTGATCGTGAGCCGGTTGCCGTCGATGGTGGCGTCGGTGATGGTGTTGCCGAGCTTCGGGCGCAACGCGGTGAGAAACTCAATGCCCTTGGTGTCGTTGACGAGTTGCTCGCGCCGGTCGGAGAGGATGGCGGCGAACTGGATTAGTAGGTTCCATTTCTCGAGTCGTTGGCCGGTGATTTCCCAGTTGTAATAGACCAGATTTTCCTTGCCAGTGAACTCGGCGAGCAACTTGGCCGGGATCGGTTTCTTCACCGGATCCGGAGGGAAGACACCGCCGACGATGTAGCCCTTGTCGTCCGAGTTGCCGACGGTGACGTACGGCGCGAACAATGGCACATTGCCCCACGTGAGTGCTGGTTTTTTAGCGTCATGCACGACTTGGCCGATGAATTTTTCGCCCTCGCCGCCGGTTTTTTTGAAGTCACCAATGCGCTTGGCCAAGCCGGCGATAGCCTCTTTTGGCGCATCGACTTTCACGGAGAAAAACGACTGGAACTTCGTGCGCGACTGCGACCAAGCGAAGAACTGGTCGTTGGGCGCGTGTAGTCCGAGCAGCGTGAGGATCGGCTGGGCGGTGAGCAGGCCCACGCCGCGCGCGGCGGTGAAGCTGGCTAGCGGCTCGGTGATGGTACGCGTTGGGATTTCCCAGTCCGGCAAACCGGCCGGCAGCGGCTCGGCGAACTCCAGGACGACCTTGTTGTAAAAATTATCCTTCTTCAGGCGCGAGGTGATGCGAATCGTGTTCGCCCCGTTTGGCAGCTGGTCGAGGATGACTTCGGGCAGCGAACGGGCGTTCACCGTGATGCTCAAGTGGTGCTCCTCGTCGGCCGGGAAGGGGCGGCCGGTGTCGGCAATTCGCTCCGCTGATTTTTTTAAATAGTTGAGCGTCTCCTGCCCAGAGCCAAACAGCAGCCAGCCGTCGGCGTAGCCAAAGCCAAGGGTGTGCCCGTTGTCGAAGTCCACGCGCCAGCCGGTGAATCCGGCCACGGTCTGCTCAAGCGGCTCGCTGCCGCGCCGCTTGGCCAGTTCCCGAAGGCTCTTGACCCAAAGCACGCCGCGTTTTTTGTCCAGCGCCGTGATGAGAGCGACGTCCGGTCGGTCCCCGGTCGGCGCGACACTGAGGAACAACTCACCGCGCCCGAGGTCGGGCAGCAGCTTTCGCAGGGTCGCCTCGCGCTGGGCGTTGTCGCCGCCCATCCGCTTGGCCAGTTTGTCGAGTACCTCGTTGCGGAACGCCTGGGTTTGCTTGAGTGCCCAAACAGAGCGCAGCGTCTTGGCGTCGTCGTGCTTGATCAGGTTGTCGATACCGGCGAAATGCGCCTTCAGCAACGGCTCGGCCTGCACGCAAACCAAACCAAGAGATGCCAAGATGGTTGTCAGGGATAGGGACAAAACTCGATTCATGGGGAGCACTCCTTGCCAGAAAACGCCCGGGTAATCAACCGCAAATCATGCTTAAGCCCCGCCTGGCTTGCCCCAGTGCTTGCGGTACTCGCGCGATAGCATTGCGTTGGCCTCACCGTCGCCTACGATTTGCTCGTGCTTGGGATCAAACTCCAGCACGCGGCCAATGCGCGTGGCTATGTTGCCAAGGTGGCACAGTGACGACGAGAGATGGCCAATCTCAATGTCGGCGTTTGGCGTGTCGCCTTCACGGATACAGCGGAAAAAATCGTCGTGATGCGCCCGCAGATCTGGGGAGCCGCTCATCTGCTCGCGCAACTTGTTACGGGTTCCGATCAGTTTCCAGCCGCCGTGCTTGCCTAGTAGCATGAACCCGTTCGTCCCATAAAAGGCGTTGCCGTTCTCGTAACCCTGCTCAAAGTAAGGTGCCCATATGCGCTGCTCGAAAATGAGTTGTCGCGGCCGGCCATCCTCGGCGCTCGTCGCGTACTCAAATAGGACATTTTGTGTGTCGGGAAACTGTTGGTCGTCATCGAAGAAATATTTTCCGCCCAATGCGGCTATACGGCTCGGGTGTGTCGTGACACCGAGGCCCCAGCGGGCGATGTCGAGGTCGTGCACGCCATCGTTGCCCATGTCGCCGGTGCCAAACGCGCGCCACCAACGCCAGATACCATGCAGCATGTTTCGCTGGTACGGCATCTTCGAAGCCGGGCCAAGCCACGTCTCAAAGTCAAGATGAGCCGGCGGTGCGCTGGGCTTGGCCTTACCAATTGACGAGCGCTTCTGGCTGTTCCATGCCTTGGCCACCAGCACACGGCCGATTGCTCCATTGCGCAACAGCTCCATCGCCTTCATCACATGCTTGGTGCTGCGCGACTGGGTGCCCACCTGCATGACACGCTTGTTACGCCTCGCCGCCTCGATCATCAGCCGCCCCTCGCGGACGTTGTGCGAGCACGGCTTCTCCACGTAGACATGTTTGCCGGCCTCTGCGGCGAGGATGGCGGCAGGTGCGTGCCAGTGATCTGGCGTGGCTATGAAAACGGCGTCCACACTTTTAACCTCCAGTATTTCCCGGAGGTCGCCCACCTGCTTCGGTTTGATGCCGGTACCGGACTCGACCAACTTCGCGGCGTTGGCCTGGTGGTTGGCATCGGGATCGCAGACAAACGCGATCTCGACGTCCTTGCGCTTATTGAGATTCCCGATGTGATTGCGCCCCATGCCGCCCGGGCCGATGATACCCAGAGACAACTTTTCATTGGGGCTGGCGGCCCGCAGACCGCTGGTCAGGTGAACAGTGGCCAGGGCGCTAATTGATGCGCTCGAGGATTTGATAAACTGCCGTCGGGGTGTTCGTGAAATGGAGGAAGTGTTCATGTCAAATAGTGTGAATGAACGAAGTCTACTTCCCTACGCCCGGTCGTGCAATACCAAGTCAGGCGCTTGGAAACATACACGCGGTGAAAAGAGTCAAATTGTTAATTTATTTTAATTAGTTGTTTCTGCCGCTTGGCCATTTTGTGGGTGTTGCTGGGTGGCCCTGCCTTGGCTCCTGTGCGACGGAGGATCGTCTGCATCTGCACGACCTACCCGCCACGGTGCTGCACCTGCATGGCATTCACAATTTTGACCTTATTTACCGCTACAAGGTGCGGCCTGAGACCCCCACAATCAACGAGGGTGCGGCGTACACAAAAATCACATCGGGCTGACCTTTACCGCTTGCCAAGCGCTGGAGCCGGCTTCACCTTCTCGGGCGAGTGGTGATTTCCCAGTCTGGGTTATCGCCGAGAAAAGGTTATTATGGGAAATAAAATATTCGTAGGCGGCCTGAATTGGGACGCCACAGATGACGATCTCCGGGGGACTTTCGGAGAATGCGGCGCGATCACTGATGCAGTGATCGTAAATGATCGTGACACGGGCAGGTCACGGGGCTTCGGCTTCGTGACTTTTTCCAGTGACGAGGAAGCAAAGGCTGCCGTTGAGAAATTCGACGGTCAGGATTTCATGGGACGCAAACTGACCGTGAACGAGGCCCGGCAGCGTGAGGAAGGCGGCGGCGGCGGCGGCGGCGGCGGCTACGGCGGCGGCGGCGGCGGCGGCGGACGGGGCGGCGGCGGCGGCGGACGCGGCGGCGGCGGCGGCGGCGGACGGGGCGGCGGCGGCGGCGGCGGCGGCGGCGGACGAGGTGGTGGCGGCGGCGGACGCCGAGACAACTGGTAGTCGATTAGATTTTTTAACGATCGCAGCTCTCGTGCCACGCCACGGGGTTCTGCTTGTAATAGGCCCGGAGTTCTTCATAGAGCTCCGGCCTTTTCTTTTTCAATTGCCGTGGTTTCTCGAAGAAGGCCTCGGTGGCTGTCGCGAAAAACTCCGCCGGGTTCGTTGCGCCGTAGTGGTCGATCACGGTCCTCTTGCCCTTGGCCGCCTTCTTCTGTAGGCACTCAAAATCGCGGCTGAACACCAGTGCCCACGAGCGGTAAAGTTGCCTGCGCTGGCCCCGCTCCTCCCCTTGTCCAAGCGTGGGCGCGCCATCGGCCGCGCCGTCAACCTGGTCGAGCTGATGCGCGAACTCGTGCATCACGACGTTGTGGCCGTCAAAGGCGTTTTTACCGCCGCGCCGGCTAGAGTCCCAAGCGAGCACGACTGGCCCGAACTGCCACGACTCGCCAAGGCGATGATCCTTCTTTTTTTCGTCGTTGGGGTGCTTCGCGAGGTACGAGCTGGGGTAAACGAGGATCGTGCGCAGCGTCGGGTAGTAGGCCGGCTCGCGGTGCAGCAACAGTATGCAGGCCTGCGCGGCGATGGTCACCCGGATCTCGTCATCGATTACAAGCCCGCCGCAGCCTTCGAACATTTTCTCGTCAAGAAAAACAAGGATGTGCCCCTGCAACTCCCGCTGGTCCGCCGCCGAGAGGTGCCTGTGGATGGGGAAGTTCGTTTCCAGGATTTTCGCCCAAGCGCCGGGGAAATCTCCCTCTCGAATTTTCTTCCGCTGTCGTTTTTTAAAAAACCCAAACATAACCGGTTACTCAAGTAGCCCCCCCAAAGCTGCGATTGTTGTAAGAAGGAGGTGTTTCATTTGCCGCTGACGTTCAATTCTTCACCCGTCTTGCTGCCGTGTTTGCGGAGGAGGCCTGCGATTTCGTCATGTCTTTACATTCGAGTTCTTCCCGCGTGAACTCGTAGCCGTTCTCCTTGCCGAGTGCGACTAGGTCAGGTTTGCATGAAAGAAGGAGGAACGAATTAAATTTTAGGCATGGATTTGTGGTTTTCATACCACCGGAAGCTCAATGAGTGTGAAATTATAGATTTTATTATTGTTTTCATTCAAAATATCAGATTAATTAAAGGCACCGCCACTCTAATGTTTTGATTTCTTGCTACCACGAGAGTCACCGCGCTAAGCGCAGTTTTCAAGCCGTTTTAAATACGAACTTCAAGTAGTCTGAAGTGACCTGAAACCGGGGGTTGGTCGTTTGGAGGGACAAAAGAGTGGCTATGTGTTTTAGGGTAAGGAAATTTTTTGCAAAAAAGGAGTCGGTTTCCACACCTCTAGTTTTCTTTGTCTCAAGCGTGTTCCTTGCTAGTTTGCGCCTATGGCGTCTAACGTTCTTGGAGGGCAATTAGAACCCTGCTCAAAAAATCCCGTGACAGGTTTTTTTCGTAATGGCCTTTGTGACACCTGCGCTGATGACAGGGGGATGCATACAGTCTGTGTAGTGATGACCGATGAGTTCTTGGAGTTCAGTGCTGAAGCTGGTAACGACCTATCTACTCCGGTTCCTGAATTTCAATTCCCAGGGCTTAAAGCCGGAGACAGGTGGTGTTTGTGCATGGGACGCTGGATAGAGGCACAGAAGGCGGGTAAGGCTCCGGGAATCATCTTGGGAAGCTGCCATCTGAGTGTAACTGAATTTGTTGATATGGAGTTGTTGCAGCAATACGCAGTTAAAGAAAATACTTAAGGGCAGTGGCAACCCTTCAACTGCGTTTCCGGGTAAGCATAAATTCGTTACCTTCTGGATCACGGCACATTGCTAGGTGCGGGGGTTCTCCGTTTTCCTCTTGAGGTTCCTTAGTCAGTGCTCCTCCAGCGGCTTTAACTTCTGAAGCCCCTTGAACAACATCAGCCACCTGAAAGGTCATTCCGGTCCAAGTTACATTCCCTTCACCTCCACCGTGGATTCCGATTGTAGTACCCGCAACCGCTACTTCGGAAATCACCTCTGAGCGTTTGACTATTTCGCCATTAAAAACAGCCTCGTAAAAATTTAAGGCACGCTCCATGTCGTTTGCCCAGATCACATATTTTACTCTTTCAACATTCATAAAACCTAATAAGTTAAAATAGATTCATTTGCCTTTAGCTTTCAATTCTTCACCAACTTAAGTCCAGAATAACAGGCCAATGGTCGCTTGCCCCATCAGGTCTGTCGTGGTCGATTGTCACTCCAGAGACTCTATTCTGCCAACCAAGAGGCAGGAGGATGTGATCCAGCACCGTCTTTGAACCTTTGTAGTTGTAGGTGTACCTCTTCTCGATTGGCTCAACCCACCTGAGGCTATTCACCAGTTCATTGTCACCGCCAGGAACGTAGTCCTTCATCTTCTTCAAGGCCTGTGAAGTGGGAGTCGCCTGTTCGCTAGGATCTGCATCTGGCACGACCGAATCCCAATCATTTAAATCCCCAAGCACCAAGGTGGCATAACCAGCAACAGAAAGCCTGTTAAGCTGCTTCACAACTGCGTCGGCCTGCTTCTCCCTCTTAGCCACCGCACTCGGTTCAGTGGGGACTGCCTTTAGGTGCAGGCCGATGATAGCAGTCTTCTCGCCGTTGATAAGGCAGGTAAGAATTGCACATTTCGATGGGTAAATAGGATCAATCGGATGAGAGGCTTCGATGTTGGCGATATTCCCGCTGCTTTTGTTGCTAAGAAACACAACGTCCTGCTCCAGATGAGTGTCACGGCTCTCGAGGAAATGAAGGGCGTATTGCAGTCCCTTACCCTGAAGAGCCTTCTGGAGTCGCTTGGCTGCTACCTCGTTGATCACCTCCTGAAGGCAAAGGATATCCGGGGCGTGCCTTGCAACAATGGTGGCAACTGACTGATGTTGTTGTTCGATTTTAGATTCTGTGTCTTTGTCCTCTAACCCCCAGATACCCTTCTTCTTCAATGCCTCTACCTGAGTCTGACTTCCCAGAAGCCACTCAGTGTTGAAAGTCATGATGGATACCCCCGATTCTTCAGGCAGTGGCTCTCTTTTCTTAAGAGACGGAGACGATTCCTTTGACTCCCCAATCCCCACCAAAAGTACAGTTGCGATTGTTGTGAGCAGGAGGTGTTTCATTTCAACATGACCCAAAAAGGTTAAGAAGAGGATATTGTAATTATCACCCGGTGCAAAGCTCTCACCGCTGAACAGCTCGAAAGGGAATTCAACAACTCTTTAACTTTGAACTAAAAACTGTTCATCAAGCCTCAGTTCTGGCAGTTTTGTGAAGTAGCCGCTGATGTTTTTATCCAGGCTTATATCATTTTTCATCTTAGCTTTTTTTACCATGGGGCTTACGGGTTGCTCCACCGCCAAGTATTACTCACATGCTGTTTTCGGACATCTCCAACTCACAACTGGACTGACTCCAATCCGAAAGGCAATTAAGCAAGACGAAACCAACAAAGAACTTAGAAGACAGCTTGAGTTAGTTACGGAATTAAGAGAATTCGCCGAGAATAAGCTCAGTCTAGACGTTGGTAAAGCTTACTCCAAATACAAGCGCCTAGACCGATCAGTTGCTGTATGGTTGGTGTATGCTGCCCCTACATTCTCCACGAAACTCCAAACATGGAAATACCCCATTGTTGGCGAGTACCAGAGCAGGGGCTTCTTCAAGGAGCGAATGGCAAAAGAGTACTCAGCCAAACTTCATAATCAGGGGTTCGATGTTTACGTAGGAGAAGCAATCGCTTATTCAACACTAGGCTGGTTCAGCGACCCACTGTTAAGCACCTTTATTGGTGACTCTGATGAGGAGTTGGCTGAAACGTTATTTCACGAACTCACTCATCGCACCTACTACTTAAAAGGAGATACGATGTTCAATGAAAGCTTCGCAACTGCCTTTGCACAAAAAAGCGTGCAACTATGGTTAAAAGAAAAGGGCGAGGAGAAACGATTGGAGCAGTACCGGCAAGAACTGAAAAGAAGAGATGAGTTTCGGAGTCTCCTTCAAGAAACAAAGAACGGACTTAGCTTAATCTACAAAAACGTAAACAACGGTTCAGAGGCCATACTCCAAAAACGTAAACAAGACTCCATACAATCATTCAAAGTCACCTGCATTGCATTCAGAAAAAAGTGGAACAGCCCTGAATCATTGAAAAGCTGGATAGATGAAGAAGTAAACAACGCAAAGATAGCCGCCTCATCTGTCTATTTGTTGAAAGTCCCCTATTTCAACCGCCTATGGCATCAAGCCAATGAGGATCCCGATGCATATTTAGAAATGGTTAGGACCCTTGAGTGATCAGAAGCTATTTCCCTTCTGCTTTTAATTCTTTACCCGTCTTGTCGTCGTGTTTGCGGAGGAGGTCGGCGGTTTTTGGATGTATGGTTGCATTAGCAGGGTCAAGCGGTCTGTGGCCATGCTAACTCTTTTGCATTTATCTACACACCGTTGGCGATATTCTTGTGAGCATTCCAAGCCGCTCTATGCAAAGATATCATATTCACCAAACTCTTCGAAGCTTCGTTCACGCCAAAACTCAAATGCTGTGAAACTGCTTTAACATCTTCCTTTATAGTTGAATACCGCATCGTTTCAACGGTGGCCAAGCTAAAGCTAACGAATATAGACTTCTCAATCTCTTATCTAACATGAAGATTTGAGACGAAGTGAATGAACACGGTTACTTCTGAGGGCGGGTATCAGTCAACCCCGACTGTTCACGATCCTTAGCAGAATGTGGGTAGGTCAGGCTGCCGGCGTTCCGTAGAAACAGTGACGGCAAACTGAGCGCTTACAAGCTGGGCTTGTCGAGGCGTTAGCGCTTTGCCAAGTTTTCTGGTAACTGCTCTGGGACAAGCTTGTGTTTGTCCGCCAGTGTGTTGCCGCGTTCGATGGCCCAATACTCTTCCCCGATTGCGAGGATCACGCGACTTTGTGAAAGCAGGGCTGGCTTTTTCGGGAAAGGCATCTTTCGGTAGTCGATCATCACGATTTTGCCCCCCGCTAGGTCATCGCCTATTTTGTAGCTCGCGGTCTTGTTCTGGTTGGAGTCAAGTACCATGATCTCTGGCTGTCCCTGCCATAGAGAGAGAGAGACGATTTTGTATGTTTCCGGGCCAGGCGGCGGAGGCGCGGAAGGCGGTGTTGGTTTCTGTGTAGCAGGTGGAGGATCTTGTTTTTTCTGGTAAGGCAAAAAGAAGGCACGCTTGGCAATGGCAGCGAACAGTTCGCGCTCTTCGCTTAGTAAAGTTTCACCCCGCACTTCTCTTGTTTTTAACTGTTCCCGGTTGGTTAGTTTTGTTTCTCCGACAACTAGGGAGAGAAACTGAAAGTCGATTCTAATCTCGGCTCTGCCGGCCACCGGCAGCAGGGTGATGTTTTCTACCCGTTGTGGTGCAATTCCGATGACAGTGGTGGAGTCTTGGACGCCTTCTCTGTCTTCAAGCGCAAAGGAGAATTTATTCGGGGAATTTTTGGTGATCTTTACCGTCTTGTTTAACGTAGTGGGGATCAGGCCCTGTAGTTGGACCTTTTCACCAGTGTTGAACGGGTGATCGTTTTTTGTGTACACCGTCAGCTGGTTACCGGTCTGTTTGGTGCCTATTATTCTTTGTTTTCGAGAAGAACCTGATTCTGTTTTATTTTTTGAAACGTCACCGAAAATCAGCCTGGAGAACCAGTTCCTTTTGTTCCGTTGATCCGCATTTTTTGACTTGGTGGCTTGACCCCCGATGGCCATTGGCGTGTTCTTCATGGCGTTAGGTAGTGCCAGAGTAAGCGACATGGGTGCTGGATTGGTATCAGTGTTGATGACGCGAAAAACCCCGTTGTAGGAGGAAGGGAACTTTCGATTCACAGGAGATCCACCCCGGATTTGCACCATCTGACCCTTTTTAAATGAGTGCGGTTTTTCCGTTTCCAAAGTCAATCTGCTGGCCTGTTGCAAGTATGACTTGATGGTGCTTCGAGGAAGGGAGGGGGTTTGTTCAAGAAGGAATATCAAGTCAATGACTTTTGGCAAGGGGCCTTGACCACTCACCGAGAAGCCGATTTGTGAGGCTCCTTTATTGGTGAGTTGAGTTGGTTTTAGTGGTCTTCGTGCGAACTGGTCTTCGCTTAACCCACTGGCCTTAATCGCCTCGGTAAGGTACACCCCCATCCGGGAAATCGCCTCGCTTTTATCCATGGAAAAGGCATTTCTTGATGTGGCCGCGAGGTAATACTCATCATTTTCGATAAGAACTTTAATCCCCTCCAGTTTACCTACTTTGGATTTAAAGTTATTTGCTTTTGACTTTGCGGTTTCTCGAGGCAGATAAACCCAAGGCACAATCACCTTGGAGATGAATATCCACGCCACTACCAAACCGATCCCGCTAATCAGAATAGTTTTTAGATTCAACCTAGACACGATGCGTTCCTTTCTGCCCAGGGATGCAACTTAGACCGTCAGCATGAATGTCATCTGGCAGTCTTTCAGGCGGGGCGTTGGTATCTAGGTGGTGCAAAAGATCTAACGGAAAGCGGTTGGGTAAGGTCAGTTCAAACGTGGCCCGGAATTTATAGCCGTACTTGTCGTTGACCGGTATAAACGAAACGGGTTTGACAATGTAGCCGAGGTTGCGGAGTTTTTTTTCAAATGCATGGAGAACATCGCTATCCCTGACTTGTACCTGAAATGAAATCACCCCGGTTTTTGCGGAGCGCATAGTAATCTTGAGCAGATATATTTGGTCGCATTGGGGTATGACAGAGCTTAGAAAAGCCATGTGTTCAAGCCAATGCCGGTTGGCTCCATGCCAACTCCTAATTGAGTCTGCATTTTTTCTCACCCAACGGCCAACGTCTTTTTCCTGCTTTGCCAAGGTGTTGTAGGTTGATATAAGGCCGCCGGGTCCTGATAGTGTTTTCTCGTATTCCTCCGCCATTTTAGAGCGCGCGCCAAACAGGAAAACAAACAGGGCCTGCAACAACACGATACTCAGCAGCCACTTGCTACGGCTCTGGTTGCGTCGGAGCACTGGACGTTTGGGCGCAAGAAAGTTAACCGCTAACCCGCGCTCATCCACGAAGCCAAGCGCAAGGCCAAGTGCGGTCAATGCCCGGGTCGCGTCAGTCTCCCTCTCTTTTGGCAACCGAACTCCTGTGGGGGCCGGCATCCGTTTGCAGTCGATGTCCGTTTGACTCCTAATGATGTCGAGTAGATTACCCTCCAGTCCGGTGCCACCCGCGACATACAGGTGCTCCAGCGGCTTGAACGCCTCTGAGCCTTCGTAGCTGTGCAAGCAGCGGATGATCTCTTTGGCTGCCTGCGTGATAGGGTCCTTCTCGGCCAAATCGATCACATCCTCCGGCTTTTCCAGGTTGACTGATAATTCCCGGCTGAAAACCAAGCGGCCATCAATGAGAATATCCACATCCACCTCGTGACGGCGAACCGAAATGAGAGCAACGGCATTACCGTTGATTTCGGGCACACAGGCGTTGAGTGCTCGAAAGGAGGCCAACGGCCGCAGTCCAAGCCCAGTCAGCTTTAACCCGGCTGACTCGGTGATTGTAAGGTAGCGGTTCACCGTGTCTCGGCGCACGGCAGCTACGACGATGTGGGCCTTGATGTCGGTAGCCGCCCCCGGCTGAGGAGTCTCTTTTCTGGCAGCTTTAAGTTCCTTTTTAGTCGGCACCTTGGTGACCGTAAAGTCGATGACCGCGTCCGCCTCGGGGAACGGCAGCTCACGGGCGGCACGCATGTTCACCATCGATGCCATTTCACCAGCGTCCTTTAATGGTGGCAGTAAAAGCTCCTTGAGCACCGCCTCACCCCGGCGTGCGGCCATGACTACGGTGCCAGGAACCAGGTGCAGCGCTTTCAATTGTTCCCCAATCCACTCGCCTACTTCCTTGGGGTTTTCTAGGTCAAACCCCTCACTTGGCACCGGCACCACCTCGATGCGTTTGATGCTTGTGCTACCGGGTGTCTTGCCAGTGCTGACGTGAACCACTCGCAACATACGCTGGTCGATATCCAGCGCGGTTACGTTGTTCCTAAAACTGAACTGGGAACGGATCCTGGTCAGGGCACTTTGCCAAGCGCTGCTGCTGGGGGCCGGGGTGTCAGCCATTGTTTGTCATGCTTGTTTCCTGTTGAGGGGTAAAATGATATGGAATACCCAACTTGGTCAAATCCCGTAGGTACAAAATTCTGGGCTCTGGGCCGATCAAGTCCACAATTGCTTCAACTACACAGTATTTACCCGAGGGCAGGGCGTAGCCAATTACCTGGACGTGAAACTGAAAACTGCGGGCCGAAATTCTGGGCTCGATCTGCTTAAACTGTTCGGCGTCTAGTAGTTCTTCTTCCAGCAACCAAGCGACGGAGCGGCTCATCTCGGGGTTGAGACCTTGGCGCGCAGAGACAATCGCGTTGGCTAAAGTTTCGTCTATGCCCTCCACTTGGGCGAGGATGCTGGTCGGTGCGGTATTGATGTTCACTCGCCCGGGGCGGATGCGTAGTGCGTGTGTAGAGTAACGATCCATCAATTGGCCAAGATCTTTGAGGCCAATACCTGAGTTTAGTTCCCGCTGGGCCTGATTTTCTTCTGTGACGGTGATCGAGGCATCCACTAGCTCTGAGATTGAGGTAATTGGCTCATTGGCCATTCGCTTGGCTTCAAGGAAAGAGATCGTTCCATCCAGAAGTCCGGCGGGGGCGGGGTCCAGTGGAACGGAGTTGATATCGAGGCGCGGCTGGTTGTTGCGGTTTACATTCCAATCCCGCGAGTGAAGGGTGAAAAAGCGGTGCAGTCCGTCGCCAAGTATTCCGTCCTGGTTGTCAGGAGGAAAAAGTGTGTCGGCGTCATTCTCGTTGGCATCGAGCTTGTGGTTTCGGTTGGCATCCTCGCCGTAGAGGTAGCCGGCGCTCACACCTTGTGCCATCAGAAGCTCGTCGAGAAAACTGACCGGGCGGTTGGGGATTGAGTAGGCGACCGGCATCAAGTCGTACAGATCCTGTTCCGCTCCATTATCGCGTGTGATTGAATCGCTATCAACAAAGTCCGCCAGCGTTTCGGCGGCAGGCAGTGTCATGTTGGGTAACTTCATCAACTGGATCACATTGGTGCCATTCAACGGCAGCTTGGAAGCCTCGTCCACTACACCGAAGGCAATCTCGCCCACCTCGAGTTCATTCCTCCGGAAGACGGAGAAATACCACTTGTCCGACCCATCATCGTAAACAAGCTGATGCTCGAAATCGGTGGGGTTATCGATCCAGCCGAGTGATGTGCGGGTGGAATCACTCACCACATCGATGGCCCTATCCAGACCGCTTAATGTAATTAACCAGGCCTGTTCCGAACGAAGGCTCGTTGCTGAAGCCGTGGTAGCGGCCTGCATGCGGAACAGCAAGCTGATGATGATCATGGACAGCAGCCCTACAATAACAAGCACACCCACCAGGGCAATCCCGGATTGGACAGTAGGGTTATGCCGGCTAACATTCATGGCGTGGCCAGGTTTGTATCGGAGGAATCCCCGTCGCTGCTGGTGGTGGTTAGGAACACGGCCGAGGAGGGGATTCGGATGATACGGCGAAACACGTGATTGGTGTATTCCTCGAATAGTTTTGTTGATGTCAATGGTTCAATACCAAGGCTAACTTCGACTCCAAGTGGCAGTTGCGGCCCGGGCCACGTATCCATCCAGGCACCGCCATTTAGATAACGAAATTTCAGGTATTTCAAATGCTCGGTGATGATGAGCGGATTGATCCGCACTTCGACGATATTATTGGTTGATGCTTTAGCTGTTAGCAGACGCCGCTCGGTTCGGTTAATGGCGTCGCCCTGCATCAGCGAAGCCAGTGCTTCGTCGGTTACACCGGGCTCAACTGCACTCTGCGATGTATTACGCTCGACCATTTTCTGGTTGGCTTCGTTATCCAGCGGTCCTTCAAGTATGGGCTTTTTAAGCAGTTCATAACGGACAAGCCGATAGCCGGTCTCGGGATAAGGCGGAGGATCTGACTCGGTTTGTATTCGCCAACTGGCCCGGCTGGGTACGCTTGTTTTCAGGAACTCGATCCAGTCGCTACCGCCCTTGAAGCCTATACGGTGAGCGGGGTGGTGTAACGAACACCGGAGTTCAGCACTCAACCGATCGAGGATCAGTCGTGCACTGCTGATTCGCTCGGTTTCCTCCAGTAAGTCATTACGAAATCGGGCCGTTTGTTGGTAGTAATACATTGCTGTGGCCAGCAATCCCGTGGTGATCACAATGGCCAGCATGACCTCCAGAATAGTGAAGGCAGCGACAAATCTGTGCCGCTTGGCCAAGGACGATACTGTTAGGGTAGTTATCAAGTTAGTCCGGCCAGGCAGCGGTCGGCATTGATGCACGCATCATTCGAGCTAACCTTGTTTCCCGTTCTTGTTCCTCGTTTCGGACGATCACCTCGACCAACGTCAAGCCGACACTCATGTCAAGATCCTCACTTGGATCGGTGACTTCCACCTGCCAGGTCCATCTCTCCATAGGTGGTTCGAATTCAGCCGGCGGGGAGGTTGTCATAGGCTTGAGGCTAAGCTCTATCTCCGCCAGCGTCGAGATGGCCAAGTTCGAGGCATCTAGCTCTGCGCGCATACGATCGACACTCTTTAGCGCAGTGCTAAATCCGCCGGAAATCACTGCTGCCGCAAAGACAAACAAGGCCAGCGCAAGGACGACCTCAAACAGAATGGCTCCGCTGGATACGCGCCCGGAGTTGAGGCTAGAACGGATCACGGATTGGGTTGTGCTTTTCCAGGTGACCTAACCAGTTGCGCCATCCCGTTGGTTTCCAAAAGGGTTGACTGGTCGGGGATGACCTCAATGATTTCGCGGCGAACCGAGCCAGTCAGGCCGATCAACTCAATGATTTCCTTGTTAGGATTGTCGGTGTTGCGGTCAGCTAACTGCACCTTGACTGAGTCGCAGGATCCGTCTGGGTAAAAGTGAATAACGGGTGGTGTATCCAGCTCAAGGATGGCGGTGGATTGGCTGTCCGGTAGCGTTGCATTGGCGGAAAGTTGTAAGGCTAGCTGGGAATCCAAGTCGGTCAAATTGACCGACTCAACCATCACGAGGCTATCCACGCCATCGGTGAAATGGACGCTGTTCGGGAGTTGGGTAAAGAGCCCAGGTTGCTCAAGCGGATTTGGCTGCCATTCGGCGATTGGGCCTTCGGGGTCAAAAGATAAAGACAGTTGAAGCGGCGCATTACCTCCATCTGGATTTGCGAGATTCATTTTTGAAGACTGAATCGCATCCTTCGTAGCAAACCGGATTCGAATCTTCCTGCCGGTACGTTCCGATTCGCTGCGGGCAAAACGAAAAAGAGATTCCAACCGGTCGGCACCCTCAGAAAGCGAAACACCACGGCCCATTGAGCTGAACTCAAAAACCGCGGCGCCAAACAAAAGCAGCAGCAAAACCAGCACTAACAAAAGTTCCAATAACGTGAATCCGTTATTGGAAATGCCGGCGAACTGCGGCCGGTTATTCATCCCCCGTCGTGACCGGGTTTGCTGCTTCGCTCAATTCCTCAAGACTATCAACTTCCTCCTGCACTTCCTTGTCACCGATGTCATCATCGGTTTCCTCCACTCCATCTGGCCCCTTGGAGTAAAGGCGGTACGGCAGATCGCCAGCTTGCTTGAACTCTGGATCCGCAGGCTCATAAACCAATAAATTAGACCAGGCATCAGTGAATGTGGTGCCAACCTTGACGTAGGGCCCCTGCCACTTGCCGCCTAGTTTTTCATTCTCGAACTCCGGCTTTTTAACCAGCCCCATGAGACCGCCTTCCTCCTCGGTGGGGTAATGGCCGATATTGAGGCGATAATTGTCGAGCGAACCCTTGACGTTATTGACCAGCATCCGTGTGGTGTTTTTTTCGGCACCTTCCTGTTGTGGGATGACGAATGCCACGATCGACCCAGCCAGTAGCAGGATAATGACAATGACCAAAAGGATTTCAATGAGAGTAAATGCGGCCAGGCGGGATTTATATGGGATGGGTTTCAATTTCATTGGTGTTTATTTAGGTAAAATAGCGTTCAAATCTACAGGTAATAATGGACGTCTGTCGAGTGGAAGCATTCAATAAACCACCCTGTTGTCCCAATTGTTGTCTCATGCTTTTTCTTTTTTAAGCACGATATGTATAGCTCGCTTGAGAAGCAAATCTCAACTTTAATGGGCCAAAAGTCAACCTTGTGGACTTAATTTATTTGGGTTTAATCAAGCATGTTTAACCCTGACCAAGCGAACTGGCCATGGTGAAGATTGGGAGGAGCAGGCCGAGAGCAAGGAAGCCTATGCCGGCGGCGACCATACAGAGGATCACCGGTTCAATTAGCCGTACGGCCTGATCCACCTGTTGGTTGGTGCGGCGCTCCACCGAGTCAGCAATATGGAGCAACACTTTTTGCAACTGGTTCGACTCCTCGGCAACGGAAATCATCGCAAGCACCTGCTCAGGGAAAAGGCCACCAGCCTTAAGTGGCTCGATGAGTGACTCGCCGGCGCGGACGTTTTTGATGGCATCGTTGATATTCTCCCCTAGCAGTGCCGAACCGGTCGCATCGCGACTGATGGCCAAGGCTTGTAGGATCGGCACGCCGTTGGCCAGCATCGTACCGAGGATTCGGCAAAACCGGGTGATCGCGACCATGCGCATGGCTGTGCCGGCTACTGGGATCTTGAGTCGCCACCGCTCCATTGCTTGCTTACTTGACTCGCTCTGTAGGGCTCGCCAAAAGAACGCGATCAGCCCTCCGATGGCGGCCGCAATAATCAACCAATAGTTTCGGATGCTGTCGCTGAGAAAGAAAATAACTTCGGTCGGCATTGGCTTTTCAATCCCGGCAAGCATTGGTTCAAACTTAGGCACAAACAAAACCAGCGCGCCTACCATCACCGTGCCGCCCAGCATTACGAGCATAACCGGATAGATGATCGCTCCGAGCACTTTGCCCCGTAGTTCGTCGAGCCGCTCGAGAAAAACAGACAAGCTTTCGAACACTTCCTCAATGAAGCTGGCCCGCTCGCCCGCCTGCACCATGACGGTATGCAACTCGGGGAAAACATCCTGGTGCTCAGCCATCGATTCGTACAGCGACTTGCCGTCCGCCACTGAGTTGTGAATATTACCCAATACCCCTGCAAGACGTTTATTAACTGTGGACTTGATGATCGACTTGAGTGCTCGCAGCAGCGGCACGCCGGAGCCAAGCAGATCAGATAACTGCCCGTACATAACACTCAGGTCCCGATTCGAGATGCGGCCACGAAATGATTTATTGTTGCCTTTGTCCTCGGTGTTCCAGATGTCGATGGGATAAAGCTCCCTCCGCTCCAGCAACTGGATGGCAGCCCCCTCTGCATCGGCCTCAATAAAACCGGTGACTTTTCCACCGCTTAAGTTTCTTGCCGTATACTGAAACTTGGGCATGACAATTAGGCTATGCCGCGGTCACGCGCATGACTTCCGCGAGAGTGGTATTCCCTCGCTTTACCTTGATCCATCCATCTTCGCTGAGCAAACGCATACCATTGGCACATCCAGTCCGCACCAACTCACTGGATGCAACCCGCTGGATAATTTTCTCGCCCAACTCCTCATTCATGATCATTAATTCGTAAAGACCCGTACGACCGCGATACCCACTATTTCGACAAAGGCGACAACCGCTGCCGTGAAACAGCTTGTCGCCCTTCGAAAAATTGGCAGCCTTGGGAAGCTTGACTTCACGGGGGTTCAGCTCAGTTTTACAGTCGGGACAGATCACGCGTACCAGGCGCTGCGCCATCACTCCGCTGAGAGTACTACTGACAAGAAACGGCTCGATGCCCATGTCGATCAACCGTGTCGCTGCCGAAGCAGCGTCATTGGTATGTAATGTTGACAAAACCAGGTGACCTGTCAGCGAAGCCTGGATGGCCGCCTGCGCAGTCTCAAGGTCCCGGATTTCGCCGATCATTACCACATCTGGGTCATGACGCAGAATGGCGCGAAGGCCCATGGCGAACGACATGCCAACCTTGTGATCGACCGGTATCTGGTTCACTCCATCAAGGTTGTACTCCACCGGATCCTCGGTGGTAATCACTTTCTTCTCCGTACCAACGATAGCGTTGAGCGCGGCGTAAAGCGTGGTCGTTTTACCGCTGCCGGTCGGACCGGTGACGAGCAGAATGCCGTGCGGCTTGACGATGAGCGTCTGAAATTGATCAAACATTTCCTCGTCCAGTCCCAACTCCGGTAGACTGTAAAGGACAGTTGCCTTGTCAAGGAGTCGCATTACAACACCCTCACCGAAAATCATTGGGATCACACTCACACGCACGTCCACCTGCCGGTTTCCTACCGTAAACTTGATTCGGCCATCCTGTGGTAGGCGCCGCTCGGCGATGTTCATGTTTGAGAGAATCTTGACGCGACTGATGATCGCGGCCTTGAATTGGTTAATCTGAGGCGGAACAGCAGCCTCCTGCAACACTCCGTCGATGCGGTAGCGAATGGTGAGTGTCCGTTCATATGGCTCGATGTGGATGTCGCTTGCCCTCTCGTTGATCGCCTCGAGGATAATCTCATTGACCAACTTGATGACACTGGCCTCCTGCGCCATTTGCAAGAGATCTTGGTTCTCGTCCTCTGAACCGACGAGGGAGAGGTCATCCTCACCCGCCATCTCCTCAATCGTGTCACCACCTACGCCGTAGTGATCCTTGATGATTTTGTCGATCTCATCACATGGGGCAAGCACAGGCCGTACTTCCATCCCAGTCAACAACTTGATCTCATCGAACACATAAAGGTTGAACGGATCACTGGTGGCCACCTTAAGTGCGCCGTTTTCTCGAGCAATGGGGGCAAGATGATTGCGATAAACAAAACGCGACGGCAGCGTCTGGATGGCATCAGTCTCGATGGCCACACTGGGCAGGTCGATCACGTCGAAACCAAGCCGTTCCCCCATTACCTCAAGAAATGCCCGCTCAGTAATCGCCCCATTTTGGATCAGCGCCCGATCCAATCGAATACCCTTCTCTTCGCGCAGGCGATCTGCGGCATCAATATCCTCGACGGATACCAACCCTTTCTCCACTAAAACCTGTTGATAACTGCTCATTCCCTGCGCTTGGCTAATGCCAAATCAACGATCCTTCCTGTCGAGACGCCATTCAAACTGATTGGCTAAAAATCGCAAGCTTACACATTCGCATGGCAAGTTTGCCGGTACCATTAAGTGGTTACTAATGGAAAACTCAAATCCTCCATTCATCAATTTATAAGTCTAAGGTAACTGCGGAGAGTGGAAGAGAAAAAAAACTGGCAATCGGTATTTCATATAGCCAACAAAATCTTGATGTAGCCTTAAAGCTCGATGGCAATGCTCACCGGTTTGGCGGAAATCGAATTCCCGTCAGGAGGAGTGTATTTTGCCCCAATGGATACCTTACCGGGCAATGGCTTCGATTTGTCGATTTTGAGGATGAAATCGTAACCGAAGCCAATGCTGGTCTCGCGCAAATAGCTTGGTAGATTCGTTCCAGAAAAAGACCAAACCTGACGAGGTTTGAGCGATTGATCCCGGCTTGCATCTCCATCATAAATTATAATCACCAATGTGCCCTCTGTTATTTGAATGGGCTTAGCAATGCTATTGTGAACAGCGAAAATACGGGCACTAAACCCATCGGACCCGGGTTCACCATCTAGGTTGAGCAGTGCCGAGGAAGTAAAAAGCCGGATGGAGTCTACTGACTTCTTTCCTGAATTAAAGGCCCTGATTCGCTCCCGGTTGACATCAAGCCCATCTGTTCGACACCCGACTCCGGTAATACCGATCCATACCAGGCAAATAACCAATCCTGAACAAATGAAAACAGACGGTTTATACCTGCCGTCACTAAACATTATATTTTTGACGGCAAAGGCTCCTTTACCTTGCCTGGTTGAGGAACTTCAACCCCCTTCTCCTCCCGCGCCTTTGGTTTGATGTCGTCCAGAATACGCTGTTGAGTTCTATTCCGCTTGGTTTCAGAGGCTTCAAACTGTTCGAAGATATTGGACTCATCAATATGCTCACGGCTGAACTTTTCGGCGGCACTTGGTTCGATAATGACATGAGGTGTCAAAATAATCAGCAGTTCACTTCGCACCCGTGTTTTCTTTGTCCGCTTAAAGGCAGCTCCGATATAAGGAATATCACCCAGCCACGGGATTTTTGTGACTCGCTCGTCGTCCTCGGTGCTAATCAACCCTCCGATCACAACCGTTTGTCCATCCTGAACGCTCACAGTGGTGGTGGCGCTTCGACTATTAATGATGGGGACTGTGAATCCGGATGAAACCGCTACGCTTGATGAAGACAACGAGCTAATTGTTGGTGACACATCCATCTTCACGGTCCCTTCGGTATTGATGCGGGGAGTAACTGTCAACTGAACCCCGACAGTCTCATAATTAAATGTATTTATTGAATCCCCCCTCTCTGTGACGCGACTACCCGTAACAACCGGAACTCGTTGCCCCACATCAATAGTTGCCTCCATATTATCAACAGCCAAAATCTGTGGGCGGCTTAGGATTTCCAAACGGCCATCACTCTGCATAGCCCTGAGAATGAACCCCCAGTTGTCTCCAGTCAGAGTTGCTGTCAACCCGCCCAATCCGGCAGATGAGGGATCCAAACCAAAACGCGAATTGACGTTTGCTGAATCTCCGGGAAGACTCTTCCCCTGCAAGTCAACGTCCGACGTCCATTCCATCCCCCATTCCGTACTCCCATCCAATGTAACTTCAGCAAGTAAAACCTGAATTAAAACCTGTTTCTGCGGTTGATCTAATTCCTCGATCATCGTCTCAACCTGCGCGAAATAACGCGGACTGGCTGAAACCAACAAGGCGTTACTGTTAGGCTCGGCTACTATCGCAACCTCCTCATCCAGTAAGCGCTGGGCAGTGCCCACGGCTTCAGCGCCCAACACCGAAGACACTCTCTGCTTCGCCTGATCCAGGAATGCCTGCAGCGCTGCGGCAAGAATTACTGCCTGAGAGTTCTTGAGGCGATAAACCTTGGTGATTCTCTCTTGTGCCGGACTGGAGTCCAGTTCCTCGATGATCTGGCTGGACAATGCCACGTAATGCTGTGATCCCCCGATAAGCAGACTGTTGGTTCGGACATCGACCGTTACAGTCAATGCGTTCTGCTCAGCGGTACCAATGGTTGGTACGCCATCTGCATTTGCCGCGCCACCTGCGGTGGGCATCACCAGCGTGTAACGGATGGATCGGGTGTTGGCCTGCCCACCCGCGGCCTGCAACTGGAACAAGTTGGACAACACATCAGACATCTGACGGGCATCGGCATTGATCAGTTGAAAAACCTTAATCTGTGCAATCTGTGGTGAACTAGAATCTAGTTTAGCTATGATCTGCTCAATAAGGGGCATATTATCCACGGGCGCAGAGACAACCAGAGAGTTGGTACGTGGATCAGGAGTTATTAGCACCCCTTCCTTGAGGCCGGTGGTAATCAATTCGTTTTCCTCATTGGTTCGAGTGATGAACTGGAGCAACTCCTGTCTGTCCGCGCTCTGCGATGTCAGGCTATCCGGCTTGGTGTTAAGCGCCGTGTTCAATAGCAGGGCAAGTCCGGTCGCACTGGCGTGCTTCAACCCGAACACCCGAATCTCGGAGACCCTCTTGACCTCATCTGTATCCAACTGCTTGGCCAATTCCTCAATGCGCTTGAGATCGTTCTCGCCCGCGGACACCACCAAGGCGTTGATGCGGTCATCCACATTGATCGCAACCGACGGGCCGACCGTGGTGCCTGTATCTCGGTACAGACTCTGGATGATCTGCGATACGCTTGTCGCGTTGGCCTTGGCCAAGGGGAATACTGCCACGTTGATATCCGGGCTGGTTTGTTCCGCATCCAATCGCTCGACCAGATCACGAACCATAGGCAAATCCTCGGTCGCCGCGCCGATAACCAGCGAGTTTGCAATCGGGTCGGCGATGATCGTCACCGGTTGTGGAGTTTGGCCGCCCGGAGGTGTGGTGCGGCCGGTGAACAGGCGATCAAGCATAGTCTTTAACTTAGCCGCGGAGCCGTTCTTCAACGGGAACACTTCGAACTTGTTCTGCGTCACAACGGCATCCGCGTCGAGTTTGCTGAGCAGTTCGTCTATGATTGCAAAGCTCTCCTTACCACCGGTGACCAACAGTGTGTTGGTTCGCTCATCTGGAGTGACCGTGATGGGCACAATCGCATCCGGCTCACCTAACGAAGCTTCAGCTACCCGCTTGGATTTAAAGAATGACTCAAGGGTTGTTGCAAGGCGCGGCGCCGATGCGTACTTCAATTCATAAATCTTCAACGATCCAGTCTTGGCATAATTCTTTGTATCGATCTGAGCCACCACCTCCCGCACCACGACAAGGTTTTCTGGGCTAGCTGAAATTATCAGCGTGTTTGTGGCATGATCCACAGAGATGGCGATACTCTCACGGCTGGCACGGGCTGATCCCGACCGCGAGATGCCTGGGCGGTATAACCCCTGTTTTATCAGGGATCGCAACATGGCCGCCGCTCGCTGTGCATCGGCGTACTCAAGCGAAACAATCGTTAATTGACTTGTTTCAGCCGTGGGTTCCAAGTCCACCTTTGCGACCAACTCACGAATCAATCCGACATTTTCTTTGCTGGCAGTGATAATGAGCGAGTTGGTCAAACCATCCGCCTCAACATTAACGCGTTCCTGTGGCTGGGTCGTTTGCCCTGGTAATTGGATATTGCGCCGGCGCGCATTAAAGACATCGTTAATCATGCCGGCAACCTGAGAAGAGTCATTATGTTTAAGCGGCAATACCTCAATCAAAATTCCGAGGGTTTCGGGTTTCTGATCCAAACGCTTGATCAAGCTATTGACGATGCCCAACGTCTTTTGCGAGGCAGCAATGATCAGGGCGTTGGTTCGGGAATCCACCACAATGTTTGGTCGATCCTCGGGCCGCACCCGCCCTCTCGATGGTCCTTCAAAAAGATTTTCGATAACGTTCCCTATCGTGGCTGCATTGGCATGCTCGAGGGGATAAATCTGGATTGACTCCATACCTCCCGCGGCGGGGATATCCAATGTCTTTATCACCTCCTCGATCAAGGGCAGAAGATCGGAGCGCGCAGCGACAATAATTGTGTTGGAGGATTCATCCCCCTGGATTGTCAGTGCGTCTCGGCTGACTGGCGCCTCCGAAACTTTGATATTTTCATCCTGAAGATGCAGCCGTAAACGGGTCACCTGCCGACTGATCCCCTCAATGGAGGGTTCGGTGGAGTTTTCCTTAAAGACAGACTGTAGCATAGGCACAATCTGGTCGGTAGTCGCATGTTTTAAGGGATAAACCTTCACGTCGGTTACAAAGTTCTCCACCTGCTTGTCAAGATCCACTATCAGGCGCTCCGCCAAGTCTACCGAGTCAGGATGACCACTCATGATAATACTGTTGGTTCGATCATCAGCGCCGATATTGATTTTATTCACTAACGCTCGACCGCCGCTGCCTTCCGGTTCGGCCTTGCCACCCGGCCCTTGGCCAAGCGCTTCGCTTTGAGAAAAGATACCAGAAAGGGTTTCGCGAACATTGTCAGCTTCGGCATTTTCCAAGGTCACCATGCGGGTGACCACCCCGTCGATCACTGAGATGGTATCCATCATCCGCACTAGCTCCTGTAAAGCCACCATGTTGTCCGCAGTGGAGGTGATGATGAGCCGGTTGATGCCGTCGCCCGATTCGCCAAACACCTTGATAGGCTTGGTCAAATCCAGCTGGACGAGTTGTCCATCGCTGTCGGTGATATTGAGTTTCTGCACCTGCTCAACCATCACCTGGGCCTCATCGGTCAGATTTCCCTTGGAATCGGGTCGTATCATGTCCTGCAGGATTACTGACAAGGTCTCGGCATTGGACTTGCGCAACTCAAGGATCAGCACATCGGCCTCCGCAAACTCGGGCGGCACGTCGATCCGCTCGATCACTTCTCCGATTTTCCCGAGCATCTCCGGCCTGGCGACCACCACGACCGACTTGGTTCGCTTGTCCGGTTTGGCCTCAAGTGGTTCGCCGGGGCGCACCTCCTTTAACTCTTTGAAGAAGTCCTCAAGGTGCGTGATGGCATCTTCAGGCTTGGCGTTGCGCAAAACAAAGAAACGCATCTCAACCTGCGGCGCTCCTATCACATCGAGTTCCTTGACAAGCAACTCGATGAACTCAAAATCCAACGGTTCCGCCCGGACAATGACCGAACGGGTTCGAAGATCTGGCACGGCCACAATCTTTGGCGGTTGGGGAACTTTTTTAGTCTTTCCATCCTCCACCACGGTCTTTTCCGGCCGAGCGTATATATCAAGCAATGCCTTGGCTAAGCCCTCCGGGTCGGCTTCCTTCAACGCATATCGCCTAAACTCGGCTTCGCTATCCATGATAGTGATAGTCAAATCATCTATGAGTCGTGAAATCCGGTCGAGCTCGTTGGCTTTGCCGGAGGCCAAAATTGCGTTGATTTTTTCATCGATGGCAATGAAGACAACTTCCTCCTTTTCGGTGACTTCCTTCTCTTGGTTTTGTTCAGGTTTGAGTAGAGGCTCGGCCTGCGGATCCGCTTCCGGCAAATCCTCAACCAGCCGGATGTCAACGCCAGACAAATTTGAGTAGAGACCGGTCAACATCTCCGCCAGATCCTTGGCAGGAACGCCCTCGGAGGAGATGACCCGGAGCTGCAAGGTGTTATCCATTGCTGCCTCATCGAGTTGTGCAATCGTATCGCTCATCTCGGCAATCTGCTCCTGGGTTGCAATGATGGTGATACTGTTCATAAAAAAATCTGACTCAATGAACGGCTGGTCGGTCTTCTCCTCCTCAATAAACAATGCCTTTATTTGGTTAGCCACGGTATCGGCATCAGCGTTTTCAAGCATGATATAGTGGATTGCACGTCGCATTCGCTCCGGCTTGGCATCCAGCATCGACAAGAGATTCGTGACCATCGGCAGATTGTCCTTTGGCACCAATACAAACAAACTGTTGGTTTCCACGTTCGGCCAAGCCTCCACTGAGTTCTCGATCTGACGGCTATTGATTTTTGACTTTGCATTCAAGGTCAGCACCCGCTCAACCATGCTCTCTAGGATCTCACCAACCGCCTCCGCATCACTGTGTTGCAACTGGAAAAGCTGAATCTCGGCGTTTTGCACAGCGTCATCCGGTTTTACATCCAGCATGCCGACCAAGTTCTTGGCCATGTCAACGTAATCCGGGGGCACAAGCACGAAGAGACTGTTTGTGTCTTCATGCGGCCAGATTCTAACTAAGCGAACCATTTGACTACTTGTAAGCCCCGGCTTGGGATTCAAACTCAGCATCCGCTCGACCATCTCCTCAAGCATGTTGGCAACATCTTCCGCTTCGCCAAATTTCAGGGGGAATACTTGGATTTCACCGAGGCGTTCCTGCACCTCACTGGAGGTATCAAGCATGGTGATCAGTTCTTTGGTCAAGGACTCGAGATCCGGTGGAACTACAGCAATAATGGTGTTGCTGTCTGTGTGTGACCAAAACCGAACGGAGTACTGGCGGGCACGTCTCTCGTCATCTGAACCGGGGGTTAACATAGCCATGCGATCCACTATATCCTCGACCACCGAGGACAGGCGCGAGGCCGAGGTATTCTTCACGGGGTAAAACCTGAGCTCTCCCTGCTGCATTGCCTCCTCTGACTTCTGATCCAGCATAGGTAAGAGTTTTTCCACCAAGGCAAACTGCCGAGGCGGCACAAGCACAAACAATGTTTTGGTGTCTTCGTGCCCCCAAACGCGCACGGAAAAACGTCGACGCGACCTGTCCTGATCCGAGCCCGGCATGAGGTTGAGAACACGTTCGATCATGTCCTCAAGCGTCTGGCTTACGGATTTCACCTCCCCGTTTTCAAGCTTGTAAATTCGGATATCCACGCCTCCCTCGGTTTCCCCTTTAATGTCGAGTTGGCGTACCAGCTCTGTGACGGATTTCACGCGTTCGGCCGGGCCAACGATCACCAGGCTGTTGGAATTCACCTCGGGGGTAACGGTCACTTCCTGTTTGTTCTCACTCGAACTGCTGCTGCGATAAGAACTGGTCCGGCTCCGAGAAGAGGAATTTCGTGTGCGCTCCCCACCCTGAAGAGCCCGGTTGACTGCATCCGCTACCGAGGCCGCCTCCGCTTTCTCAAGGTGGATAACCTCCATCACGGATGACTCCGGCCTATCCATTTTCTCGAGTGTCTGCACCAGTTCCTCCGCAATGGCCAATTGAGATGGTGTGCCTTGAACGATGACGGCATTGATCGCCGTGGCTGACGTCACCTTGGCCTTGGGTTTCTGTGGTGAACTCCGGCTATACCGAGACCGGTAATAACTGCTACTTCTGGAACTACTACTCGACGAGGTTTCCTCCGCACCCAACATCTCCCGCAACACCTTTGCGATCTCTTCGGAGTTACCCTTGGCCAAGCGGAATGTCTTGATGCCGTGTGTCACTTCCGCAGCCGATTGGAAGTCCTCGATCAATTTTTCAATCCGATCAAACTGATCAGCAGTGGCCGCCACAAGCAAGTGTCGGGTGTCATCATCCGCTTCAAACTTGGGCTGGATGGCTCCTCCCGGTGTGCCGTCGGGGCGCTTGAATATATTATTCAGCGCCTCGGCCAAGTCGCCGGTGTCGCCCTCGGGCAAACGATAGGAGCGCACCTCAACCTCCCCGGTGAAGGTCGGGGCGTCCAGTGTGGCAACCAGTTCCGCCACTTTGGCCAAGTCCTCCGGTTGACCGGAGACCACTAGGGATTTGTCATCCACCGAGGCGGTTACAGAAAGCTTTAGCGCTGCATCAGTACGCTCCAACTCCGAGGCATACACATTGGCGATTATACTCATCACCGATGTGGCGGAACCGTTCTTGAGTGCGTGGACCACCATTTTGCGGTCATCGCTCGCCGTTTCCTGATCAAGTGTAGTGATTATATCCTTTATCAACGGAAGTTGGAGAACGTTCGCCGTTACGATCAGGCGGTTCCCGCTGGCATCCGGCAAGATCATTGCGTCGGAATCGCCCAGATCGTTTTTCCCCTTCATTTGGTCGAGGTAGACTTCTTTGGCTTGCAGCGCCGCTGCATCGGCCGGGGAGTTCACCAAAGTAAACACCTGAACCTCACGGTTCGGTTTATCAGTCAAGTTATCCAACTGCTCAATAATGACCGCCGCCGCCTGCAAATCTTCGGGTTCACCAGAAACAATCAATGTATTACTCTTAGGATCAGCCGCCGCAGTAATATTAACGAGTGTACTCTTTATTAAATTTGCCACCTGTGACGCCTCATTAGCTTTCAACTTGAATACACGAGTCCCGGCAGTCTGTAGGCTGACTTGGTCAACCTGCGAAATAAGTTCCTCGAGCACCGGTAGTTCATTGTCCGGAGCCATTACGATCAACCGATTGGTCGCCGCGTCAGGCAACACCAGCACCTGCCCTTTGCCGGCGCTGGGGCTGTCCTTCAGTTTTTCTTCATACAACTGGGTGACCGTTGTGGCCAATGTTGAGGCCTGCGCATTTTTTAGGTCGTACACACGGGTGACTCGCGGTCGAGCCTGCGATTTCTGCAATCCCAATTCCGCAATCATCTTCTCGATGGCAAGCACATGACTCTCCCGGCCACTGACAACCAGCGTTCCGGTGACGGGATCAGCAATGATCTTTGCATCGGCCGGCTCCTGCTCGTTTCCCTGATATCGGTCGGTGTACAGTTGCTCGACCAACGGTTGCAACCGCGCCACCTCGGTGGCATCGCCAACCTTGATTAACTTCACCGAACGC
>Ga0115000_10000231_pt1 | contig 51671 bp, 33 predicted proteins | sample ArcticOcean_MG_C_6_FD_89690 | JGI IMG/M metagenome (GOLD analysis project Ga0115000, IMG submission 89690) | Marine microbial communities from western Arctic Ocean - ArcticOcean_MG_CB8_128 | ecosystem: Environmental > Aquatic > Marine > Oceanic | place: Arctic Ocean: Canada Basin | collected...
AAATCTCGCCATGAAATATTCTTGTCCAACCAGTCTCTATCAATTGTAAAACTGAGCCATTCTGACATATCATGAGTGAAGACCATGAATAGCCCAATACCATCCACTTCATGAGTAATTCGGTATATACATTGATTTTTTATGTATGTATATGACCCGCTAAACATGGAGAAACGAAGAAGAGACCTCTCTATTACCATTTATAGAATTCTATTATATCTTTCAAGAATGAGAGAAAGGGAAGACAAAACCAGAAGGCTGATGAGAATCGAAAGAGGAATTGGAATAGAAAGAAAAGAACTCAAAATGCATCTTCAGAGACTTGTTGAATCCGGTCATGTTAGTTCTATAACGGCTGAATTAAGAGGACGAGGAGGTCATCCCGTGATTTATTACGATATAACTGAAAATGGTAGAACATTACGTTCTGATGTTGGTCGGTGGATCGATTGGGGGGTGAGATTAGGGTACTATCCTGAATCATTCTTTTATCTCCCATCAGATGACTGATTGCGGGTAATTTAAACCGGTATAAATCCCCTCGTCGGTTTAAGTATCTAACCACTATCGTAGATTCATGTCCGGTAAGAAAGCAGTCGACAAAGTATCAAAAGGATTGACTTCTTTGATTGATGAATTTTCATCAGCAGTCAAAGAGATGGTTAATGCTGGAGAAGCAACAGTAGTTGAATTAGCTGTAGGCTCTAGTAGAGTAATTAAAGCTGCAATTAATGCAACAGGAGAAGTTACTAAAATCACCGTTGAAACTGCTGGTAATGTAATTAGTACAGTATCAGAAGGCGTTGTTAGAACTGTTAGTTCTAAAGCTAGGACACAAAAAAACGAGGAGAAATGAATATGATAAGTAGAATACTAAGTGTGGCAGTAATGAGTACAATGATTGGTTTTGCAGTGGGTATTACCCATTCGAGCTTTCGGCATTATTATAGAAAGTTTGCAGAAGAAGAAGATCTTCTATCTTCGGAAGTAATTGAAGTATCAGTTGTAGAAAATAAAACTAAAAAATCAAGGAGGAAGAATTGATGTTACCATTATTAGGAATAGTCGGAGCAGTTGGAATTGGAATAATTGCAGGCGAATATTTGATTATCGGAGGCTCACTTGGAACTGGATATGGGTTAGGTAGAAAATATGGACGGAAGTTTTGTCAATCAATGGATCAAGTTGAAAGTAAAATAAATACATTTGTTACATCTAAATTGAAAGATTGATGTGTTGTCGGGTTTTGGTAGTACGTGTCGGAACCAATTGATTGGCCGGAGATCCCGCCAAGTGGACCTTGGGCAGCTTATGTTTTGATTATCATATGGCTTCCATTAGTTTTTCGATTATTTCTTTTGTTTGTACCATTCAGGAAAGCAGTTTTACAATTAGCACCTCATGCCGGTTGGGCAATCAAAAAAGTGAAACATTTACCAATCAAAGGATTTGGAGTGTTGGCAATTAATGAAATATTAGCATTTATGGTTCCACCTTTGATTGTTCTTTCCTTAAGATTATTTTCTGACCCAATTGGATGGAAAGAATGGTCTGAAGTTTCAAATATAGGACTTCTAATGTTGATTTTTTTCACCATACTATGGATTTTTATTGATATTATAAGGATTGGAAAAATTAGAAAAATGCTTAATGCTATTGAAAAACAAGATCTTGATAAAATGAAAATAATTGCTGAAACTGGATTAAATACAAGAACTTGGCTTAGAAAATTTGCAAGAAAAGGCGATAAAAAGAAAGAAGCTAATTTAGATAATGTGGCGAAGAATTCAGTTGGAACGATTGGATATAGAATTTGGAAAACAAGAAGATTAACCCCGATGGGTCTTCTTGGAAGTATAGCTTTTGGAGCTACTGTTGAAATGGCACGAGTTGGAGCTGGTAAATTATCAGATGCAGTAGATAATAAATTACAAAAAGAATTTGATAACCTAGCTAAAATTAATACTAAATCATTGATCACATTATTTATGAGAGATTTAGCGATGGGCGTAATTCCAATTGTCATACTTTGGATATTACCTAAACTAGTTTGATTTAGCCGCCATCTTCATCACTATTCGACCATTGCCTTACATCGAGGGAACCTTGATGTCGCTACTTATTTTAATGCGTCATGGTCAATCTATGTGGAATGCTGCTAAACTTTTCACTGGCTGGGTTGATGTTCCACTGACAGAGAAAGGAATCGAAGAAGCTATTGAAGGCGGTAAGATAATTGCCGATCTTCCAATTGATGAAGTACATGTATCAACATTGATTCGAGCACAGATGACCGCCATGCTTGCATTATCTCAACATAATGGCGGTAAAACTCCTATCTTTCAGTATCCAATGCCAGAAAATGGTCTTGAAAACGTTTCAGAAAACGAGGCTAGGATGATTGACTGGGCTCAGATTAGAGGTGATGAGGGACAAGAAGATATCCTACCAGTACACGTTTCCTGGCAATTAAATGAAAGAATGTATGGTGATCTTCAAGGATTAAATAAAGATTCCACTAGAGAGAAATACGGTGCAGATCAAGTTCATATTTGGCGTCGTTCATTCGATGTCCCACCACCAAATGGAGAATCTCTTGAATTGACTGCCAAGAGGACTTTACCATACCTTCACTCAACAATAATTCCACGCCTTGAACAGGGCAAGAACCTCTTGGTTGCAGCACATGGTAATTCCCTTAGAAGTATCATTATGCATTTAGAAAAACTATCAAAAGAAGATGTCCTTAACCTCGAAGTTCCAACTGGAATACCCATTATTTATCGACTTGAAGGCTCAAAATGGGTAAGATTAGATTAATAAAATAAACTCTAGTTTTTAAGTGGAGACATGTTGATAGTGTTGCTAGTATGTTTTTCTCTAACTATTCATTACGAGCAAAAACGCTTGTTATCTTCTTATTAATTATTTCACCATGGCTCTTTGTTCAAGCAGTAATTATTGTCTTAGCACCTGATGAAGAGATCAAAAACATGCCAAGTTGTGATTCCAATAGCGGTAATTGTGCATACTTGGGCGGGGTAGAAGATTACCGTATGGATGCTTCATTAAATACACAATTCACACAAAACTCTTCTACTATTGCACAGTTACTTAATCAGTATATCGAGGATGTAGACGGGGAAATATTATACCAAGAACAGAATAATGAAACATACTTCTTTCACTTCGTAGAGGAAACAGTATTTTGGCAATTCCCTGATGACATAGTAGTCCAAATCAGCCAAAGTGGTGACGGTTGTATAATAGAAATGTATTCCAAATCGAGATTGGGTATGAGTGATATTGGAGTTAATCCGCAACGACTTGAAAAAATTCACAGCCACCTTTCAGATTAAAGTTTGACTATATCTTTCCAACCAAACGGATAACCATCTTCATCGATCAATAGTACATTTACTCCTAATCCACTTTTGTGAAAGGCAATCAATTGTATCTCATGAATTTTATGTCCACTAGGGGCTACTCCGATAACTGGTAGGTTCCTATGTGCACCAAATATTCTTCTCTTTGAAGTTTTTTTTCTATTGGGTTTTGCTTCCTCTCCAAGTCTTCTTCTCAGCCCGTCAACATCATCGAACCAGGGCATTGGTCCTTCAGGAGAAAATCTCAATCCTAGAATCATATCGATTCCTTGAGTTTCTTGGGCAGCATCAGCATCAGCTTCACTAGGTATTGCTGGGGCATTTGGATGAGTATGTAGCCAGTGAGTAAATCTTCCAGCCCTAGAGCCTCTACTGGATGAGAATATATCGTCTGTCCAGTCTTCAGGTAAGTGATGAACGGAAAAGGAATTACCACGATTTACAATATGTGCTTCATTTACCAAATAACCCTGTCCTTGGAATAAGCCATCAACATGCTGTTTGCTTAGAAACTTTTTTTCTACTTCAGAAATATGTTGAGACTCGGAATCAATATCCATGCCGATAAGGATTTCATCAGGTAGTGATTGTAGTCCCCACCAAATCAACTTTTCAAATAAATCACCGCGTAGATGAATTTGTGCAGCATAGGATTCTTTGGCATTAAAAGAATCAATATTATAGGACTCCATTAGTCCTTTTAGCCACAATTCAACCATTCCGCTCAAACCGTCCAAGTGTCGGTAATTCATCAAAAGCTCGTATGAACTATAAAACACTAAATTCATATTACTTGATATAAACCGCTAAACATGGCGAAGAAGAAGAGCCGAATTGGACGACTCTTCGGAGCCATTACTGGCAGCCCTTACGAACGTTTACTGAAACAGATTGATAAATTGGTTGATAGTTCCGAGGATGATAGAATACTCAGTAAAAATCTCCTGAAGTTAGTTAAGATTACAGGAGAGAATTACGAAGAAGAAAAAATTGATGAAGAAGAGCATGATTTAATCATCGAATCGATAGAAGAAGTAGACCCACAAAGTAGAAATTTTGGTAAGGTTTCAGACGAAGAAGACTCTTTTTACATGGGCGAGAGTCCAGATGCTCCAGAATTAAATCTTGGAAAAAGAAAAAACCTAGATCAATTGATGAAATCTAAGGGTAATGAATTCACTGGAAGTTATGGTAGAGAGGAATTTGAACATTTCCGAAATAAAATGACTCAAGAGTTCTTGTCTGAATCGGATAAAGCGGTAAGAGATGGTGATCATTCTGCTAATATTGGTTCTGTTAATCGAGCTTTTACCGATGTTGAAGAAGATGTAATGCAACTTAAGAAATCAATAACCCAAGAGACCGGAATGGAAGATCCTAACGCAGAGGAAGAAATGCCTGAAGGATATTCAATCGATGAGGATGGAACTGAATGGTTTGAAGATGAAGATGGATATTGGTGGTATCGTTTTGAAGGTGAAGAAGAATGGCAACCTCATGAGGAATAATCCTCTGCTGTTGGCTTCTTGAATAATACGATTGAATATATCCATAAAAGATATACTAAGCCACCTATGAACTGATTATAATCGATAATAACCGTAATTAACCAGTTGAATATGTAAAATACTGAAATAGCAATGGCAAGAATTGTCATTATTATTGGAGCATACTTTATTCTTGGATCAATAAAAGAATAAACATAGTATCCTCCACCGAAATAGGCGAATGAATAGGCGAAAAGACAGTATACAATTCCGGCAATTAGGCCGAAGATAGCTAGTTCCCAGTGTAAAGTTGGCCTTGAAATAAAGACATCTATTGCGAGTAGAATAACAGTCCAGTTATGCATTACCATTTCATGTGTCTCAAATAAATGATTAAATGACCGGTTTAATTTAACTTCTTCAGGTACGATGACAAAAGTTACTACCGTTGCCGTTAACATAGCCATTCCCAGTGCCATTGGAAGGAATACTCCAGACCAAAATCTTAGCAGAACTGGTGATTTCAAATCAAAAATTTCAAACCACCCTAGTATCGCACTAGATAGAAAGTATAGTGAAAACATTATCAGTGTCCAACTGCTAAAAGGCACCATTCTCTCCCACCCCTTGGTATTGTGAGGTTTGGCTAATCTTTCTTCGTGGAATATAGGGTGCATAAATCCACCGATTTTATTGTAAATCATTAAGATGAATATGGTATATAATGCTAAAATAGCAGCAAAAGAGCGGAATAAGGTCAATATTATATCCGATACTATTGAGGATTTAATACTTACAATATCTGAATTTAATAGTGCTAATATTTCAAAAACCTTAACGAATAAACCAGTTAGTATAATCACTATGAAAATCACACTATAAGTGACAAGATGCCGATCTTTTTCACCATAGCCAAAAACCCCTGCCATATACGTGGCTAAATTGGTTAGTTTATATGCGTTGTATTTACTCCACAACTCCGGTTTGTAGATTTAGTTAACTTTACTAGATTCAATACCTAGAATTTAGCACATGACTATAAACACTGAACAATGAGTTAATTCCATGAGAAATCCTTTCTTCGCTTTGACTAAGAGAAGTGTTGAGAAACCAAAGTCAACATTGGCAATTATTTTCGTATTTTTAGTGTTATTATCTTCGGGAGCAAGTCAGTTAGTATTTGACACTAGTGAAGATGGCTTTTTTCCGGATAATGAAACAGTAACTCTTCTCAATGAGATTGAAGATGAATATCAAGCATCGGTTGATTTCATACGAATCATTGACCAAATGGAACAAGGAGATCTACTCTTAGAATCTACTTGGAAGCAACTTGCATTAACCGAATCTATGTTACTTAATGATTCTAATTTCCTTGAGTATCAATATCCTATTTTTGGAGCACAATCCAATTTTGGTATGGCAGGATATGCTATACAATGGCAAACTATTCAAGATCCTGTGAGCGCCCAAATTTGGGTTTTACAAATTCATAACTCCATCGAATTACTAAGAAACTCTAGTGAAAGTAGCTTTAACTCATCATTGGATGATTTATCCGAAATTTCTAAAATAATTCCAACATTGCAGCAGATTACTCCTCAAAGACTGCTTTCATGGCAACCAGGGCAACCAGAAGAGTGGCTTAACCGACTTGATGAAGGAGATAACCTAACTTCAATTATAGAGGAAACAATTCACAGAACATATTCCTTATTTGGATTTAATTCACCTAGAAATAGTATCGAAAAAGATTTAATGGCTGAAAAGTTAACCCCAATGATTGGAGAACTATATGCCCTTAAGGGTCAGCAGTCTATTGACTACAGGTCAATAATCACCTCAAATATACCTGTTGAAGAGCGTGAAGACCCTTGGAATATGTCCGGTCCAGTAATTACTACCTTATCTGTAAGTATTAATCCTGAATTATATGATGGTGCTAGCGGTTCAGATGATGTAGCAAACGAAATAAATAAATTATCAAAAATACTTATGATGGATATTAAGGAAGCAACAGGAGACGAAGACCTTCGAACATTTTCTTTTTCTCAGTTTGCAGTTGATTCGACAGGAAGTTTGGGTAAAGAAATAGGAATGTTAACAAGTTCTGCTTTCCTGTTATTGGCGATTATACTTTGGTTTAATTTCCGTAGTATTAGAGAAACGGCATATGTTATGATTTTGACTATTTTTGCTATCGGTGCTACTTATGGTTTATCCGGTTGGTTACAAAAACTAGGTGTAAATATGATATTCAATCCTGCTATGAACTCAATACCAGTGTTGCTTCTGGCTATAGGTGTTGATTATGGATTACACGTAGTGTTGAGGATTAGGGAGGAATTGAAATTAGCTGATTCTAAAGATGAAGTTTCTAGAGACACAATTCGGGATTTTAATTTAGAAACCAGGAAAATAGCAATTAAGAGAGGAACAATATTAACTTCAATCGCACTATTAATCGCCATATTTACCGATATAGTCGGATTTTTATCATTTAGATTCTCTACATTGCCCTTCCTTCAAGTATTTGGAACTGTAATTGCTATTGGATTATTTTTCACTTACATACTGAGTATTTCTGCCCTGCCAGCATTGATGGCATTGATTCCTCCAAAGAAGTTAGCATTAGATAAGGCTAGCAAAATAAATGTGGGAGGTATTGCCAAAGGACTTGGAAATTTATCAACTAAGCCTTGGAAGGTTGGAATGATTGCAGTTTTACTTTTGATGCCGATGTATTTTGGATTCCAGCAACTGGAAGTTGGTTTTGAACAGCGTGATCAACTCGATGCAAACATCGAGGTAGTTGCTGATTTTATCATGCTATCTGAGGATTTTCAAAGTAGTAGTTCACCATTATACATTGTATTTGATGGTGATGTCATTTCTCAACAAGGTAGGGATTCATGGAATCAAACATTGGATGCACTTAGTACTAGTACAGATGTTAATAGCCTGCCAAATGGGTTATGGAATGTTCTGGAAGAATCACGATTACAAGATGATTACTTAGAGGAAATGATGACTGGTCTTGATCAAAGTGATTCAAATAATTGGCAATTACTTTCCGACTGGTTATTAAATAATCAGACAGGTCGTAACTTAACTAGCAGTATTCTTCATTCCAATGGACAGCAAACTTTGATCTCATTCCAAGCTAGTACATTGGATTGGCAGGCTACAGTTGATTTAGATGCTAGAATTAATCAATTATTACAAGAAACTGAAGAGGAGTTTAAGTCACAAGCAGAGTTAAGATTAAGCGGACGAAGTTTGATAAATGCTCAAACAACCTCTGATGTCGCCAAATCCTCTATACAATCTACTGCAATAGTCGCTATAGTAATTTTAATTATGTTAGTATCCATACATACCTTTAGACAAAAGGATTTAAAACAAGGATTTGCAAGAGGATTTGTTTCATGGATTCCATTGATGATGGTAGTTGTTTGGGTGTATGGATTAATGGGTTATACAGGCTATCAAATCAATCCACAGACGGTGACCATAGGTGCTCTATCTTTGGGCCTAGGTGTTGATTATGCAGTACATTTCACGATTAGGCTAGAAGAAGAAGTAGAGCATAACCCTTCAGCAGGGCAACAGGTTTGGGTTGAAAATGCATCTGCTACAACTGGTAGGGCTATGTGGGGTGCTGCATTGACTACTGCAGGTGGTTTTGCAGTCCTAAACCTATCTGCTTTACTTCCACTAAGATTATTTGGTCAGGCTTTTGTAGTTGCAATAACACTTGCTTTATTATCGAGTCTGATATTATTGCCAGCTTTTTACACACCATTTTTAAACCGTGACGCTGAGAAATTAATGAAGGAGGAAGAATGATGGAAGTTTCAAGTTTGATGTTTTGGGTTTCGAGTATTTGGATAATACCACTTTGGAGTTTAATGTGGTTTTTACCCAAACATGGCATTACTGCTAGAGTTATGGGAGATGTTAGAATCTGTGTATTACCGTTATTGATACCTTATGCGATATTGGTCATACCCAATATTTTAGATATTTTTATCACCCTTGGTAGTGAAATGCCAACTCCAGAATTGGTAATCGAATTCTTCCAAGATGATGAAGTAATTATCATTGGATGGTTACATTTCCTAGCATTTGATATTTTAGCTGGAAGATATATTTGGCAGAGAATGTTAGAGTGCAATAGGCCAATTTATATTTCAACCCCGATTCTAATATTTTCAATGATGGTTGCTCCTTTGGGTTTCTTGATGGGAATATTGGCAACTTGGAATCATAAACAAATTGATTCTGCGAATTGAATGATTGAACATACAACTCTACCTATAAGTTATATCCTATTGTGAAAACCATTGTTCATGGATGGTAGAACTACACTGCTAGCAGGTATATTGGCTTTCTTACTCATTGGGGGGGGTTTTCTAACCATTGCAATAGACGATGAATCAAAAGATGATGAATCAAAAGATGATGAATCAAAAGGTGATGAAATCTCTACTCAAGAAGTCGATAACTTTCCTAGTATGTTGATGATGGATATTTCTAAACCATGGGATGGAGATAATATTTCATTAAATGGTTTTGTAATGGACGAATCTCCTAGTACCTCAGTAGTTCATCTGAGAATTTTGAATGGTGATCTTACAACTGTGATAGACCGTTTCAATGTATCAGTTATGTCAGATGGTTCATGGAATACAGAACTAACAGTTTCTGATCCGGGTGAATGGCTTGTAGAATATTCTGTAAGTGATGCTGCAGGTCAAACTAGTAATCTCTCTTTTTCAAATATGACCATCATTACACCATTGGAAGCAGATGTGATCATAACTTTCCTTTGGGAGGAGCCAAAAGGAAATTCATCCATAGGATCTCTAAGTGGTGTCTTAATTCACAATTTCCCAGAAACATGTTCGATTGAGTACCGTCCAAAATATCAGAGTCCAACTCTCGATGTTACTGGACTAATGGGTCTGATTCCAGGATCTTACTCAATGGACGTTGATACTGATAATGTAAATGCTAACGGTACTATCTTTGCATCTTGTGGCATGTTTTCAACAGCCTCTTCAATGATTGAAGTTATTCTACCTGTACCACCTGAAATAGCAGGTGACTCGGACCTTGATGGTATTCTTGACGATGAAGACCTGTGTGATTCAACTCCAGAAGGAGAACCGGTTTACTACACAGGTTGCTCAGACTCTGAGACCGATGATGATGGTGATGGAATTATGAATGATAAAGATCAATGTCCAAATACTCCTGAAGAAGAAACAGTTGATTTTACCGGATGTTCACTTTCTCAGAAAGATTCGGATAATGACGGAGTGAGTGACGCAGTAGATACCTGCGCAAATACTCCGGCTGGAGAAGTAGCAGATTCTGTTGGTTGCTCAGATTCGCAAAAAGATAGTGACAGCGATGGTGTTACAGATAACCTTGACCAATGTCCAAATACTCCAGTTGGAGATATAGTTGGTGCTGATGGATGTACTCTGCCTGATTGGGCTCCTGAAGACTCATGGTATTGTCAAGATGGAAACGGGCCATGGGTTAGAGACGATAATGGTGTTAATGATAATTACAATAGTAATACAAATGGAGTAAGTGCTCCAAACGGAGGCGGTTCGGGGCCTTGGTTTAAGTGCGCAACATCAGTGACAGCCAATTCCAATTCTATGACTGCAAATACCAACGGAATACCTAATCACAATTGGGTTTCTGCCTTTGGGCCAGGTGATGAACAATCCCATACTTGGACCATCACACTTAATCCGACTAACGATACAACAGGTGGTCATACTTCTACAAACTGTCCAGCATCAAACGGAAGATGGGAGTGTGCTGCTGATAGAGGGCAAGTGGCTGTAGCTGCAAACGGTGTACCAATATTTGGTCCTGAAGAAGGACCCGGAGGAGACGCAGTTGCTCTTGATTTCTTTTATTTTAATGAAGATAGACAGCCGATTGATTTAGGATATTGTGGCGCACATGCAGGTCCAACTGGCGTTCACTATCACTGGGATGCAATGTGTCAATATTGGATTCCTGAAAATGGTCAAACTATGGTTGACTATGATTGGTCTTTAATCGATACAACAACCCACTCTCCAATAATTGGCTGGTCTTTTGATGGCTATCCAATTTATGGAATGTATACTTGGGATGACAGTGGTGTAGTCAAGGGTATGAAATCATCATATTCGGTTAGTCAATCAAATGCGAATGGTCCAGGGTACAATGGAATAGATGATTGGACTTATACTGATGGTTTAGGAGATTTAGACGAATGCAATGGGAGATTTGGATCAACCCCTGAATATCCAGAAGGAACTTATTACTATGTTTCCACACCTCTTAGTGGATCTACTTCTACAGTAGTTGATACTAATGGAGATACAGTACCAATGATTGGATTCCCTTACTTCTTACTTTGTTATCATGGAATTGCTGATACCGATTCTAATGGTGGTGGAGGCCAAGGTGGCGGCGGTGGCGGTGGCCCAAGAAGTGACTTTACAGCTCAGACAATTTATTCTCATATGCCAGAAGTACTACAAGAAAGAGTAAATACATTTGACCTTTCAGATATCATTTGGGATACAACTTGGATCTTACTCGCTATAATATCACTTGCATTCATAAGGAAATATCGAAATTGAGGTGTAATTATGAAGCGATTATTTTCGCTATTGGTAATTGGTCTAATATTGACTACGTCTGGTTGTATGTCTTCGATGGAAAAAGATATCTTTCAAGGGCAAGACCTCAATGAAAATAATAGTTTTACCGCATTTAACCTAACGGATTCCAATGCTTCATATTTTGATTCAAATGATTTAGATGGCCAAGTTATACTGTTCAACTTCTTCTACACGAATTGCCCTGATTATTGTCCAACGACAACTTCAGACTTAAAACAAATTTATCAGCAATATGAATCTCAAATCGGTACAAATATAAGCATAATTTCTATTACAGTTGACCCTTGGAGAGATGCAACAAGTTCTCTTGATGATTATATGAACTTCTTCAATGTTTCATGGCCGCATTTGACAATTGAATTTCTTAACGATGAGAATATTTCTGAAATAGAAAAAGTCTGGACAGAATTTGAGATCGGTGTGATTTTGACAGAATCCGAAAATAGTACTAGTATTAGTGGTCGTGGTCATACAGTTTACTATGACATAGAACATACTAATGGTATTGTAATTGTTGATAAACAGGGGATTCAACGAGTAAGTTGGGATGAAAGTAACTGGGACTTAGATGGAATAATTAGTGATGTCAATCTACTATTATCTGATAATTAGGCTGTTACTTTTAGTAATTGTAAAGTGTCTAATATTTTTAAAAACAGTCGTAATTGCTTTTAGTGGCTCATTATATCGCTGTGGCCTAATACGATCATTTTAGGGCAGGTATAACTTCACATGCACCGAGGGCGTTGCTGTGGATGTTGTAGAAACTAAACCATCAACACGTTGGCTTGAGCCTCTAATTGTAGCATCTGGCATATTGGCCTCAGTATTCCAACCAATATTGTTACTTATATCTGGAAAAGATATCAACGATGCGATCTGGCCACATGCATACCGGGCACTGCAAACAACAATGTTGTTACGAAATAACATTACTGTCATGTTTTTCTGTACTCTTTTGATGTTTTTTGCCTCTATTGCAACCGTCCGATCTCAAATGAAAGGGAAAGAGATGAACCTCATAATCCGTCGCATAATACTGTTTCTAGTTGGATTGATCAGCGGTTTTACTGGCCTCTACTTCCTTCTTGATGTGTTCTACCTGCGAGGTGCGTTCCTTTTACTACCGACCATTTATGGCGTCATTCTGTTCTGTTCATTATTGGCAATAGGTGGCTTGCCTACATTGCCTAAGCGAGGTTCGATAGCCTCGTTCTTTTCCAGTGGGGCTCATCTGTGTGGGGTATTCTTTGCAGCATGGTTGGTTATGCCTGGTATTCCTGCAATGATTGGTATGGCCCCCTCTCCACCAGAAGCTCCAAGAATTGGATATGGAGCAGAACCAGGCCAGTTTGAAACCACAATGACCGTACATTCATACACTATGCCTCAGGATGTTGCGAGTGTTATTCTAGAGAAGGAAGAAGACATTGAATTTTCAGTTTATCTTACATTGCCTGAATTATCTTCAGACCTACCACTGGATACAATTCCCTTGGCTTTGTTGAGCCATGGCTGGGGCTATCCTTTTTATGACGAATATACAGACTGGATATCTCATCTTTCAGCACGGGGGATGGCTGTTGCCTTTATCCAATATCCCTCTCACATCGATCCACCGATCCCTGATGGTCTGGTAGGAATTGATGTAGAGGGTGCTTCAAATTATCCACATCATGAATACAGAGCAATGGCTATTTCGTCAGCTCTTGAAACCGTTCAAGAGGTTGCTCTCGGTGAGGTTCGACATTCATCGGTTAATCTTGCATTAGGCAATGTAACAATAGATCCAAGTCATTTGTGGATTGGCGGACACAGTCTTGGTGGTGCATATACCTTCATTCAGTTATATGAGTCAATGGAACGCAGTTGGGGAAATGAGACATTATTCATCGATATCGAATCGGGTTGGACTCGACCGAATCAAATAGAACTACAACCCAACCTATCTAGAATGCCAGCTGATACCATGGTTCATATTGCTAGAGGGGTGGACGATATGACTGTTGATGCTTGTTATAGTGTTCATCATCAACAAGTATTCAGTGATCTTCCAAAGGATCATGTTCTTTACATTGAGTTACAGAGTGATTTATATGGTTTCCCACGTCTGGTTGGTTCACACTATTTAGCTACTGATTCGGTTCATGATAGACTGGCTGACTACGGTGTTTATCGGCGAATCGATGCACAAGCGGATTGGGTTATTGCTCGTAGTCGAGGTGATAATATCACTGAAGAATGGGCATATAATCATTTAATTGATAGTGATTTACTTCGGTCCATGGGGAAGTGGTCAGATGGTACTGATGTTCTTCCACTTCTTGTTTACAAAGACGCTCTTTACACTGAAAAAAAGTTTGCTTATTGTGAAACCTTCGAAGGAGTTCTGTGAAAGTTTATATTTAGTTTTTAATATCAACCCAGATAGGTAATTTTCATTAAATTCTCAAACCCCAAGGCATCCCATTTCGACCCATTACAGTTATTTGTTTAAACAATAAACAGTTCAGAATGGATTCTGAGGTGGTTGTTGATCATTGTCCCATACAGTTTGTTTTTCTGGCTGTTGCATAGTAGTCTGGGGTTGAATTGGAGTTTGAGCAACTTGTTGGTAAACAGGTTGCTGCATTGTAGTTTGTTGCATCATTTGTCCACCCATTGGCATTCCACCATTTTGGATGACCGTAATTTTCTGTCCACTTTCACCAACAGCCAATCCTAAAATTAGTCCAAAGACTAAGAAAACACCACCACAACATAGTAGTATTCCTCCGCCTAATCCTTGTAAGACTCCACCAGCTGCTTGTCCAATATCAGCAAGAACGTCATCTAGCACTTTATCATCATATTGAACCCAACATGCTGATGCACAGGTAACTGTTGCCGTACCATTTGTATATTCATATGCACTATCTCCAATCTTGACGAGAATCTTAGAACCTTCTTGACGTTCGACTTCCAAGTCCCAATCAGTGGAACATGCATAGACGAAACTATTGGTTGTATCTTCTGAATGAGTGGTAGTAAAATCTGTTTGTTCTTCGCTTTGATCGAATCCTTCACAGAAATCCCAAACTCCGTCATCATTAGAATCTTCATATGTACCTTTAATGAAGATAGTGAAACCAATTTCACCCTCACCGTCATCGTCAATAATCTCTACAGTTCCCGCAGTTACCCCTTCTAATGCCCATTCATCTTCTTCCAAAGATTCTACGCCTTCATCGATATTATTACTACCGACTGCAAGGAGAATCCCACCAACAATGAGAATTACTAGTCCAATAGCCATGAAAACTTTACCAACTGTGTGCATGACTTTCCGTCATATTAGTATCATATAATCCTGCCTAAATGGTCAATCATGAAGGAATTTCTTGCTGGTCCCACCAGTGTGGTGCTTCAAACCAAGCCTCATGGGAAGGTGAACGGTCGATAATTGGGAGGCCAATAATCCCACCATTTATGCTAAGTCCACCTAATGGATTTGTAGCACATGGACTTGGAAGATAATCTTCTCCAGTTTCAGTCAATTCAATTCTTAGAGAGTGCCCAGCAGGGATTACAATATCTAATGGATTGAATTCCATCAGCATTGTGTATTGACTTACTGGAGCGGTTGGTTTTGCCTCATAACCACCATCTCGATATCTTATATCCATAGTAGCGTGACCAAGTCTTAGATTAGCGGTATCATCATACATAGTTGCAAAGATTTGTCCACCTTGGCAGGCTTGTGTAGTGACGTCGAGATGCAAAGTCGGTAGACCCGAAATATGGGTTTTATTTTCAAAAACTCCACTGGTCATTGTCACAGAGGAACCAAGTCCATTCACTGTTCCACTGGCGCCATTCCAATCACTTGAAATATCTTCTAGGAGCCATGTCATATCCTTAGGAGGCCATGTTTCTTCAACATGCCATCGACCATCATTGGTCTGTATCTGTACCATTGATTCGGGTTCTTCTCCAATATCTTTGAGATAATAATTAAACCAACCATATAGTTCAACAGCCCAATCCATTCGACTCATATTTGGATATGCTTCTTTACCATACCCAGTTTCTAATTCACTATGCCGATCGGGTTGATCGGGATAATTATGCGCCCATTGACCGGAGATTGCACGGGCATTAATTCCAGCATCTCTCATGAGTTGATAAGTTGGAAAAGCGTGGTATGGGTCAACATTCCAATCTTGGAGACCCCATACGAGATAGACGCTTCCTCGATAATTTTCTAGAACATCTGGAAGGTGTCTACGCTCATCCCAATAATCATTCCATTCAGCGCCACCAAATTCGGCTCCAGCCCAAGTAGAAAACGGGTTAAGCGGCCCAATAAGATCATCGGTACACATGCGCATATCATCTGTTCCAGCATCCGTAGTGGCTCCTTCATAAAGCGCATCATACAACATTGCTCGACTTTCTGAAGAACCGTTGCGATAGAACATTTCTTGAACACCTATCGACCCTGAAATCGGTACTATTGTCTTGAGATACTCTGAAGGTTGTTGAGCCGCTTCCCAATTGGTTGTTCCTGCATAGGATTTGCCCATTAGCCCAACGTTCCCATTAGACCATTCTTGTTCTCCTAACCAATCAACAACCGCTTGTATTCCTGTTTGTTCACCCAATCCCTTGACATCTTGGCAGTGTGTTGATTGTCCGGTTCCAAATGTCGAAGCCTGAGCTAAAGCATAACCATGAGGTACAAAAGTATCGTATATCCACTTCCCGACTCCTCCATCAGGTACAGTATTTGGTGATGAATCATCTCCAGCAATACCTTCTCCACCAAAGTCATAGTATGGGTGTATAGTCATAATTACTGGAACAGTAGTTCCTTCAGGAACATCCGGCAACCATAGGGATACGTGCATCAAAGCATCTCCAGGAACCCCAGCATCTTGTTCACTGAGAGGTAGTTCAACTTCGATAAAGTGTTCAGAATAAGGTAGTGGCTCATAGATTCCATCAACCGGTAATTGAGCGCGCATAGTATCCATTGGCAAATCCATTTGAGATCGTAGGTTTAATGGTGTTTCCCACCATTCATATTGTTCAACATCATCGTTCATATTATTGATAATTGATTCACCAAAAACCATCGCCATCAATAAAAATACGATTGCTATGGCTATGGTTGAAATTGCAGAGAGGTTCAAGTCCCTTCTACTTGACGTGGCTTGAGGTATTATTTCAGCGTCGAGAATTTGCTCTCCGCCTGCCAAATTCCCGTCTGCCATGTACGGACCAAGTATTACTTGGTCAAGAGTATGACGCTTTTTCCCCGTATAATTCATTGAGGTGGAGTGCATCAGCCAAACATGCGAGGCCGCTTTGCCATTCTAGTAGTCCTCAATTTCTTGTTGATTTCTTTACCTTCTTCTGCAATTGCGCAAGAAGAGCCTCAATCATGGCGCTCTATTAGCATAAACCCTGATTTATGGAGTAATGGACCGGTTGAAGAAGATACACCAATGAAAGATACCTACCAAGGTAATGCTATTGTTTCAATTGAGGTTTCATATGTTATTGGACATGGCGATTCTAGAGATAATGGGTTTGTAATTATTGAACTATTTGAACAGTGGGCGCCAATAACAACTGAAAATATGATAAAAAACGTTGAGTCCGGAATTTATGATGGTATTTTCTTTCACCGAGTAATAGATGATTTTGTGACACAGGCTGGAGATCCAACTTGTAAGAAGTTAGGTGTTTATCCATTAACTAGTCTAGAATGTGGTAGTGGAGGAACAGGAACTACAATCCCTCTAGAACATGATGATAATTTATCACATGTTGATGGAGCGATTGGTATGGCTCGGGATACAAACCCAGATTCAGCTGATTCACAATGGTATATTGCGGAAACAGAAGCACATAATCTTGATCCTGAAAACCGTGATGATGGTGGATATGCAACCTTTGGAATAGTCCGTGATGGAATGCGTCATATTCGTAATATTGCAATAACTCCAACCAGTGATGATCCAACCGGAGATGAAGATATCCAAAACCCAGCCTCATCTGCAGGACGTCCAATATATGAAGCACAGATTATTTCAGTTTCCATGATTGGTGTTTCAGACCCTAATGGAGATATAAATTCAAAGACTTTGAATACAGCAAGTGATGATACAATAAGAGATCATGATACAAGAATTATCATAACAATTATTTTTCTCATGGTATTTTTCTTAATCGGATCGATGGTCTATATCACTCGTATAGACCCTCCATTGAACCTAAATGAGGACGTTAACAGTCCGACTTTAGATGCAATTCTATTTGATGAGTCGGATAACTCATTGGATAAAGATAATGACATTGTTATTTTTGATGAAGATAAAATATAGAGCTTTCTTTGAGAAAGTGCTTTCAAGTTAAATCATTTAGCAGTATTCATGCGAAAGGTAACGATAATTGTATTTTTGTTACTTTTCCTTCAAATTTATGTTCCAACAATCAATGGTGAAGGCCGTTCAGCGAATGTGGAGGTGTCAATTTCTAAATATGATTGGCTCTCAAATGAGATAGTTTCAGTCGAAATTTCAGTTTCTAACTCACCTTACGGTGTTGATTTATTTGCTAACTGGGAGGTTAAAGATTTCAATGACGTAATAGTAAGCAATGGGACATATATATTCCAAGCCTCCGGAACAGTATCACAATTTGATATAGAAATGAAACACTTTTTCAGTGACGTTAATTTCTACTTTTTTAGTATAGTGATAGTAGATAGTTCCGGATCTATGATTGGAGATGGAGAAAAATCTTTTATGGTATTTCAAAATTCAAAGATGCCAGTAATCAATAATTTATTGGTTTTTGGCGATTCATTGAGTGATATGGGTAATGCTAAAAATTCTATTTTAGATGTTCCAGATGTACCTCCTTACTGGCAGGGTCGCTTTTCTAATGGCCAAGTATGGATTGAATATGTCTCACAAGCATATGGCCTTACGACAACCATTGGCTCTGGTTTAGATTCTGGCGATAATCGTGCATTTGGCGGCTCTCAGACCGGCATTGGCTATTCTTATCTTCTATTACCCAATGTAGGGACACAAATCAATAATTATTTAGCAAATGTTCAATCTTCTATCTCCCCTAATGATGTGGTTTCTTTATGGGCGGGAGGTAATGATTTCCTCTATGGGACTGCGGATTCAAATACTATAGTTGCTAATGTCGAGTCCCATATTAGAGAGTTAGCGGCAGCAGGTGCCTCACAGTTTATCATACCAAATCTTCCACCATTAGAGAAAACTCCTGAAGTATTGGGACGTAGCCAAAGTCAACAAAATACCATCGGTCAAGAAGTTGTAGCATATAATCAGAAATTAACATCTCTAGTAAGTGACCTTTCTACGGAATTAGGCTTGACGATTCATCATATTGATGCTTGGACGTTATTCAATGATATTGTGAATAATAATCAAGCATTAGGAATTGTCAATACTCAAGATTCAGCTTGTTCAGCATCAGCATCACTTCTACCTCTTCCAATCTGTAATAGTGCTTCAACATTAGTTCCAAACCCAGATGAATTCCTATTTTTTGATAAGGCTCATCCAACCAGAGTAATGCACAAATTCATCTCATACTTTGCGATTCAATCTATTGGTGTTGCAGATACCGATGGTGATGGAGTCGTGGATAATTATGACCTTTGTAGTTGGACAGAAAATGGTGACGCTGTTGATCTTTATGGTTGCTCATGGAAACAACTTGATGATGATAGTGATGGGGTAGAAAATGGTCTTGATCAATGCCCAGGAACTGAAATTGGGAAAATAGCCGATATTAATGGTTGCTCTGCAGAGCAACGTGATTCTGATGGAGATGGCTTGAATGATGCAGTAGATACAATATGCCCATTTAGTGAATTACTAAATGATCATGATAGCGATGGATGTACAGATGATGTTGATGCGGATGACGATGATGATTCTATCTTAGATGTCGATGATAATTGTCCAAGAGGCATGATTGGAAATCATTCTATGGATTTCGATAATGATGGTTGTAGAGATTCAGAAGATATAGACATGGATGGTGACCAGTCTCCTAATTTAGAAGAGGCTGAAAGAGGTACAGACCCTTTAGATGAAGATTCAGATGATGATGGTTTTATCGACGGCTTGGATGAATTTCCATTAGATCCAACAGAATGGTATGATAGTGATGGTGATGGTTGTGGAGATAATTCAGATGACTTCCCAAGTGACTCAACAGAATGTTATGACTTTGATAATGATGGTGTTGGAGATAATTTAGATGCTTTCCCATCTGATATATCTGAATGGTTGGATAGCGATAGTGATGGTTTTGGTGATAATAGGGATGCATGTCCTTCTATATTTGGACAATCGTTTTCTCCAGAAGGATGCCCTGACCGTGATGGAGATGGATTCTCCGATGGAACCGATTTATTCCCTCAAGACCCTGATGATTGGGCAGATAAAGACAATGATTCTGTAGGAGATAATGCAGATTTATTCCCCGAAGATCCAAATGATTGGGCTGATTTAGATAATGATTCATATGGGGATAATAGAGACCGATTTGCGAGTGATCCATTAGAATGGAATGATACCGATGGAGATACAGTTGGAGATAATTCGGATGTATTCCCGAATGACCCAACTGAATGGCTGGATAGTGATGGTGATGGTTGTGGAGATAATATCGATGTATGGCCTCAAGATCCATTCGAATGTTTTGATAGAGATATTGATGGAATTGGAGATAATTCAGATTTATTTCCCGATGACAGGTCAGAATGGAATGATACAGATGGTGATGGTTTAGGAGATAATGAAGATCTGTTTCCCAAGGATTCCAAGGCCAAGTACGATGATGATGGTGATGGACTTGCTAATTATTATGATCCATTCCCAGAAAACGGAAATATGGATTCATGGTTTGATTTAGTTCTTAGAATTATTATAATCGGTGGGGTTTTTGGAGCGATATTATTTGCTGTAAAGAAGAACTCAGAAAAACCAGAACAATCTCAATGGCAACAGAATGATGATGAAGCGATGTTAATGGCTTCTCAAAATGAAATAGAATCATTGAGCAAACCATCTGGACCACCGCCACCTGGCTCTTTTGGTAGATAAATTAACAACATTTGACATCTAAAACAACATGTCTGATATATGGTGCATACCACTTAACTTTCTCTAGATGAATTGGATTTATATTCCAATCTCTACCGATGATACGAGATTTGTGTTCTAAAGTTTCAATCGTTTCTTTAATCCACTTATCAATATCATCTTCTAAAACATTCATATGAATATGTAACCATCCACCCTCTGGCTTTAGGCACTTTAGAGCCAGTTCCCAAACCTCTTTGGATGATGGAAGAATACCTAGGTGGCAACGATCTGCACATTCTTGTAAAGCTGGTAGTGTTGTTTTATTATCACCTTTATGGATTGTAATTCTTTTAGTCACCTCATTCTTTTCTATACCCCAATTTAACGCCTCGATTGAATCGGGATTGATCTCACATGCATGTATGTGCTTAGCATTGCTTCTAACAAGCATGGGTAATGTATAGTATCCAATTCCTGCAAATGCATCCACAATGATTTCATTTTCCATATTGATCTCACCTATACGATGTCTTTCAGATACATTACCTGAAGAGAACATTACTTTGGTTGCATCAAATCCAAAATATACTCCATTATCGACAAATTCAACCCACCCCTCTGAGCCATACAGTAACTCGACCTGTGAAGTCCTCATTTGGTTATTGGAAATGGGTTGCTGGCGACCTAAACGATTTACTTTTAGTGACTTGCATACCAATTCCCATAGATCATCAATTTGGGATGGTTCACATTGGTTTAGAATTGTCTGCCACTCTAGTTCGTTAAATGCTGAAGATGGAAGCAAAGCAAGATCACCTAGTAACTCCCATTTTTGTGGAACATGAATCAATAATGATTCTTCATGTTTAATAAATTCATTATCATTTAACCATCTTGATATATTTCTTTTCATATTTTTAGCAGGAGATAGTTTAGGGTAATTTTGCTCAAGCAAACATTTTTCTATCGAAATTTCAATATCTAAATGAGTCTTTAAGTTCGATATTATCTCTTCTGAATCATTAAAATCACCTTTCACTGGTAGTCCTAGTAAACCTGAATAAACTGTTGGTCTGAAATTATTATCATAATCATTATTAGATATCAAAAGTTGTTTTACTTGATTAGAATTTTCCAGAGGTACCAAAACAGCCATGGTTTTTGCCATAGTCCGATTTGAATCGCTCATAAAGCGCTGTCGAGGGTAATTGCTTTGAATGTCTCTCTCGTAGGGTGTACATGACGGTGAGGTTTATGACTGGTCAAAAGAATTCGAAAAGTATTATATTTGTTATTCTTTTTATACTTCTTATTCAGATTTTACCACCATATGTTAGTGCAGATGGAATGACTACTTGCGAGTCTAATGGCGGACTGTGCGATACTTATACCGAAGCAGTTGACTATTCCCCCAATCACCCAGATTGGGTAAATGGGACATATGATTTCAAATTACAAGATACAGCACATATCCAGATAGATTTAGTTTGGGCGATTTATGAATTCGATCGTGCAGCACTTGGATTTAATGATGGAGGTGCTCTTGAAGCGGCTTTAGCAGCAGATGGATTAGACTCAAATGACGGGGCACCAGCAGATTTGATTCGTAATTTCATAGATGAACGGCCTGGTGGTCCAGGAACTAGTACCGTGGGAACTAACTTGAAACAAGCAGTTAGTAATGCTTTAGAGAGTTCTCTTGAGTCTGGATTTGGAACTGTACAGTCTTTGAGTACAGATTATACTTCTTCGATCACTCAAGGTGGTTCTTCCACTGATTGTTCTATTGAACCAAGTACAGATTCAAGTTTCGAAGGTTCTTTTGATGGAGTTTTTGATGATTCCTTCCATCCTCCTATCTGTATCTCATCATCGGTCATTATCCAACTTACAGAGAGTGCCTTTAGTTTAAATTCATCATCTTCATTTGATCTAGAGCGTACCTATAGAGGGCTATTGGTAATGGGTGCTGAAATCACTACCGACTTTTCAGTATTGACTTTACCAGGCCACTTAGGGCATTATTCCTTTTCCCCACCCGATTATGCAGATATTAACGGAGTCGATGAAAATGGAATATTAGCAGGACGTATAGGGGATCCACCATATTCTGCTGGAGAATGGACTGTCGATAATCGTAATGCACCAATCGGTGGAAGTGATTTAGAAACCCCTATCTCAGTTGATATTGTAAATAGAAATCGAACCTCTACTAATACAGTTAGTATTGGTAATGAAAGTAAAGCAATCGATCTTAATATCAAATTAGATTTAAGAGATGAATCAGCAGCAACTCTTGATTTTATTATCTCTATGTCTTATTTAGATGAATCTATTATGAATCAATGGGGTATTTCATTACTCAGTGTTGCTGATAAAGCAAAAGTCCCAGTTATTACATCGGATGGAATTAGACTTGCATATCATAATGGACTTGTAAATTTGTCTGAATTCACTAAACAATTTCCAGTAGATTCAATCGCAGATGGAATATCTTCAACAGTCGGCGGAATTGAAGAAATTGAAATGAATGAAATATATTGGGTGTCAGATGGATTAGCTGCTGGATTACCAATTGCCGGTGGTCTAAATTATTCACATTCAACAGGTTGCTCAGAAATTCCACCAGCAGGAGAAGATTTGAATTTTTGTCTTACTGGTCCTTCTGCAATGAATGAGGATTATCCAGTATATTTGAGAACTACCAGTAAACCATTTTCAATGCGTCTTATCGATATCTTAAAAGAAAATAATGGTCAAGATAGTATTGCCAAGTTCCTTGATGTAATTACTGAGAATGATTTTCGAAGTGTACTAAATAGCGGTATATCTATTGAAACAGTATTATCTCCTGATTACCTTAGTTCCATAATACCTGCTAATTTACCACCTTCAGAATTAACATTGGAAATAATTCTACCAACTTGGGTTCGAACAATGGATGGACAAGATCGAATTATCTTGACTCATAAACTGGAAAATAATACCGATTCACAAATATCCTTCGCAGGCACCGATCCATATGAGTGGAGAAAGGAAGTAAAAAATTCACTTGGTCAAGTTATATGTACTACAGTTGAGAGAACTTGCGTATCAAGTTCGATAGATTTTGATATTTCTGCATTTAGAATCAATGAATGGACTCAATCAGTCTCGGTAGACTTTGCATTAGAGGCAGAGGTATCGATTCATAGAATTACGGTTCCATTGGAACGATTGAATCAATCCGGTTCTACTCAAATACACATGGAGGCATTACCATCTGATTTGATTAGATTGGGACTAGATATTGCAAGTAGGATGAGTGAACCTCATGTAATCGATGGTCCAGATAGTATATGTCAAAATGGTGAAGATCTTTCTGTTTGCGATGAAAATTTATCATTTAGTTTTACATCAAATGGTTTGACTAGTTTTGGAAATAATGTTGGTAAAGTTCTAACCGAATATATTCATGAAGCAGGTAAAAAGTTACCAGAACAAGAGAATTCACCATTAACCAATGTCGATTTGAGTGGCTTCCAAATTAAAACAAAAGTCAAGGGTCTTGAGGCACCAGACTTGGACATTGGTGATGATGAACCTATCACTTTGAGCGTTAAGATTCCTAAAGTCGAATTTACTTTAGATGTCGATGGAAATATCCAGGACATGATTGGTGGCGATATGTCTAGTCTTGAAATAACCTTTCTGGCTAATGCCATGCAAGATTATATTCTTGGTCCAATGATAAATGTTGCTGAAGCGATGGGAACTTCTCTATCAAATGGTTTAGTTTCTGGTCAAGGAGTAAACTTTCCACCTCCTGAACAATTAGCGATAAGTCATACAATTTCAGGAAATACCTCACTCAATGAAGAATTCGAAGCCAAATTAAGTGGCCCTATATCGATTACATTACCAAAAGGAATAACTATCCAAGAGGCATCTTCGACTGGCGGTAATCTAGATATTGTGGAAATAAATGGTAGGCAAAAGATTACCTATACAATTCCTAACGGTGAGTTTGAAGATACTATTAGTTTTAGAATACAAGTTTCATGGATGTTTTTACTATTCCAATTTTGGGTTTATCCGACTTTTGTATTAGCTCTAATATTCCTTATGATACGCAGGCGTAGAAGAAAGAAGAAAGCCAAGAAGCAAAGGAAAGTAGTAAAGGCATCTCAAGCCAGTAAGGTCGGAATTGGGGATAGCGAATTTTTAGATTTACATGGATTCCATAGTGGAGGTTTACATGGTGATTTAGAGCAGTTCCAAGATTATTCTAATCCAGTAGAAGTCCCTGTAAAGGAGACTGGACATAAAAAGTTCGATTAGAGATTAATCGCTTCATATATTCTTTCGGCTAAGGACCTACCAATCCCAGGCACTGTTTGTAAATCTTTGATAGATGCATGTTCAATACCCTTACGTCCTCCAAAATATCGTAATAAAGTTTGCATCTTTTTAGCCCCAAGTCCAAGAACATCTCTCAATGGATCTTCGAATTTAGCTCTATTTCGTTGTTTTCTATGAAAAGTATTTACAAATCGGTGGGCTTCATCACGTGCATGAACCAATACCCTACCTTTTCGATCTAGAATAATCGGTTCAGAATTATTTCTAAATAGCGTTTCTTCACGCTTAGCAAGAGCAGCAACATCGAACTCTCCTAGCACATTATTTTTTTCAAGAGTATCACAAACCACCTTCAAATGAGTTTCTCCACCATCGATAAGTAGTAAGTCAGGCCATTTCTCTTGCCTTTTTAGCCACCTTTCAACAACCTCACTCATCATTCTTAAATCATCGATTGCTTCACCTTTAACCGTATATTTCCGGTATTCTTTTTTTTCAGGTCTTCCACTTCTAAATGAAACACTTGCCCCAACTCTATTTTCACCTAGTAACTGAGCCATGTCAAAACATACTAGGTAATCTAAACGTTCCATTCCCAGTAGTTGTGCACATTCATCAGCAGCTCTTTGTTCCAATGAACCACTAGTTTTATTGATAAATCGAGTTAATTGAATTTCAGCATTCTGATTTGCTAATTTTTGCAGGGTCACTAAATCTCCTCTTGAGGGTGTCCTTATCTCAACTTGGGATTGACGTCTGCTGTGTAACCATTCATCTGCGCCATCGAAAAGGGGTGTTGGAGTAATCAGTAATCTTGGTGGACAACGATTTAGGTAATGTGAAGCAATGAACATTGACATAGTTTCACCAATGTCACCTCGATAGATAATAGGCCAAGCCTCTTGACCCTTAACAACTCCCTCATCAGCATGTAGCACTACGATTGCAGCAAGATCTCCTTTAATTGCAATCCCAATCGCATCACAATCACGATACACTTTGCTAGATACTATGTGTTGGCTTGTTGTTACTCTAACAGCACGGATTAAATTTCTCTGCTTTGCCGCTTTTTCATAATCCATCTTTTCTGAATAAATATCCATCTCATTAGTCAATTCTTCAATCAAATTACTAGCCTTGCCATTTAATACATCTTTTACCACTTTGATTATTTTATGGTATTCATCAGGGTCAAAACAGGGTCCTCGGCATAATCCGATATGCATTGCTAAACAGCCATCTTTTCCTCGACAATCCTTGTCTCTAATGCCGAATTGTTTCCTTAATAATTGCATTACTTGTTTAGCAGCACCTGCATTAGGAAAAGGCCCCCACATATGACAATCTTTAGGGGGTCTTCTTGTATACATTATACGAGGATGTTCTTCATTTGTCAAAACCAAGTATGGATATGATTTATCATCTTTAAGCCTTGAATTATATCTTGGCTTATGTTCTCTAATCATCTGTCTTTCAAGAATCAATGCCTCTTTTGGTGAAGTGGTCACAATGCATTCGATAGAATCTGATTTAGAAACTAATTCAGTAATCATTTTTCTATCGGGGTTGGAAGAGAAATAAGAACGTACTCTCTCGTTTAATCTAGTTGCTTTACCGACATATAGAACTCTGCCTTGCTTTGTTTTAAATAAATATACACCAGCTTTTTTCGGAAAGGATTGTGATGCATAATCCACCGGCATATAGTGCCGTTAACGGCTATACACAAAAGGGCAACCATGCTTAGAGTAGCCGGTAAGCATAACTTGGTAGTATTTGAAAGGGCGAAGCGTATCCCATAGGCGTTAGCCATGGTATCTTCCTCGCAAAAAAGAATACTTACATGGTTGAGTAAGTTTTCTTCTAGTATTGAAAATGCATGGGACGTCACTAGGGCAATTTCATTACCAGGAATTGCAGAAGGTCTTGGAGTTGTACGTTCGGCTTTAAATAACCCACTAAAGAATCTTGAAGAAGATAATTTGGTGCTTAAGAGAATGGCTCATGTAATTGGAGGAGGATCTCGTCGGAGGCAAGTATATCATTTGACAGAACAGGGTAGAGAATTGATTTCCAAACAGGAATCAGTACAACCCAAGAAAATAAGAGTTGGAGAATTATTCGGTAATATCCCTAAAATTAATCAGATATACGGTAGAGAGGAATTGGTTAATCAAATTACAGAGGAACTAAAAGACTCATCATTAGTAATTTGTGGACTCCCTGGTATCGGTAAGACAACTTTGATTGGTCAGATATGTCAACAGTTATCGACAAAAGAAAAATCGCTCAGATGGGCCACAGCGAATGAGTTCAGTGATATTTTTGATATATGTGCTCAGTGGGAAATCAAAGGCCCATTGCCAAAAGACAAAATTGCTATTTTAGACCATATCAATCAAAGTTGCACAGACCAATTTTTAATAATCGACGATATACATATAATTTCAAATAGGCATCTACAGGCTTTCAAAGATTTATCTAAGAAAGTATCAACGTTGAAATCTCCAAGACTCATTCTAATTGGTCGTGAGCCATTGGCAACGTTTTCTAATTTAACAAAAATAAAAGTAGAGGCATTAGATGAAGACTCAGGTGCTAGATTACTAGGGGAACAGTTGCCTTTAGAAGACCGTAAATCGGTTTCTCGAAGATTGGGTGGCCACCCTCTTGCATTGACACTCTATCAACCGGAATCAGAACTACCTGAAGCATCGTTAGATATTCAAAACTATGTTGAGAATACTGTATTATCACACCTTGATAAGGATGGTAAATCAGCATTGAATCTACTATCATTAGAACCGGTTCCCTTGGAATCTTCAAAGTCCTTAGTCCATGATTTAATCGGGTTGTTCGATGATCAAGCATTATTGAAATGGGACTCGAAAAATACCAAGATGGAGGTACATCATTTGATTAGAAACGTAAGACGTTCTGTTATCAATCAATCTTCAAAGAATGAGTTACATAAAAAATTAGCAGAACATTGGCAAGATATAGTGCAATCCAATGAAGATAATTTAATACTCCTTTATCATCAAATTGCAAGTTCAAATAAAGATATTGTAGAACTTATTGAACAGCAACTAGTAAAATTATTACCATCTAATTCGAATGCTCTTGCAGTATTATTAGAACAAGCACTTGAACAAAACTCAGATAATTCGGATTTACATTATCTAGCAGCAAAAGTAGCTATACAGCGTTGTGAAGTTCCTTATGTAAAGGCTCATTTGCCTTTTATCGAGGCGGAAAGAGCAATTGGCATAAACTTAGAATTGGCTTTTTTAGAAGGGCGGATAACCGATGCTGAAGAATTGATTCATCAGAGTTTAGAACATCCTCAGCAGAGTACAGTGAATAGATTAGCCATATCTTCTTGCTCTAGAAGATTAGATGATAGAATTTATGATCAAAAAATAGATGAGAACTTGATTAGTGATGTTAAAAGTTATCTTTCAAGAATAAAGATTGACAGTATAAGTGACTCTTCCAAAACAGCTTCCATCATCGCCTTAACTATGATTAAGCATTCATTATCATTATTGGAAGGAGATATTGAGCATGCAGGTAAGTTAACTGAAAGTGTAACCAACCTTGGACTAGATGCAGAGGCATTATTTTTTAATTTACGTTCCAAAGAAGAAATGTTTAGATTAAAAAATGATATAATTACTATTGATAATACGGTAGAATCGGTTGAACTTGCGATTTCTAGACAGACTAATTCGTTATACTCAGATTCAATTAGATTAAATTTAGTTGAGACATTAATTTCAAAAGACCTTGAACTGGCAAAGCATCATTTTGGATTATTGAGTAAGCCTAAAACTGAAATTAAGTTCAATACTTACCAAAGATATGTGGCTAGGTGGTGGCTTTGTAACTCAATGTTTAATCCTTTAGAAAAGTTAAAATGTTTGAGAGAATCAATATCTCAACATAGAATATCTGGTTGCCCAAGAGCAGCTAAAACTCTAGAAAAAAGACTTCATCAATTGATTTAGAGTACTGCTCCAATCAACGTTTTAGTATCAGCAATACCCTGCATCGGACGGATATCCTCAACTATACATTTAGTCAAAAGGAATTCATCATCGGCTTGTACGCGAGCAATTAAGTCATATTCTCCAAATAGCATCCATCCTGATGTGACAAATTCTATCTTTTCTAGGTTATCTCTAACCTGTCTTTCTTGTCCTGGTTCAGTGGTAATCAATACAAATCCTATAGCCATTCTTCACACCTCAATAATCAACAGCAATCAAAGTTTGAGTATCTTTTATACCCTCAATTTGTCGAAATTCAGTCATTAACATACCAGATAGTGTTGTAGAGTCTTTTGCACTGACTCTAACGATTAGGTCGTATTCACCATATAGTGCATGAACCTCTGCAACTGATGAGTGATTTGTAAGGGCTAGGTATACATTTCTTTCTTGAGAAGGTAAGGTTTTGAAAAGTACGAATGCTTCTGGCATATTTGATTCCAATCAAAGGTGATTTTTATGACTTACTAATTTCTAAAAGACTAGATGACTCAAAATCGTTCAATTAGGCGAACCATTGAAGTGTGTTGTTCTCCCAAGACTAATTATGGAGGATAAGAGAACATCATCTTTACTGATTTTTTCTGTTCTTTTCATTTTAATGGCCTCTCCGTTTTATTTTATCATTGATAATTCTCAATCGAATGACTTTGTACTTCAGGACTCTTCAAAGACGAGTGGGCGTTCACAAACGACTTGGAGTGGAGTAGTTGAATTATCTTCTTCCTATACAGTGAGCATCACAGATGAGTTGGTATTAGCTCCTTGTACTGTTGTCAAAATGTCATCCAGTATTCGCATTTTTGTTGAAGGTCGAATCACTGCACAAGGAACAATAAATTGTCCAGTTATTTTCGCTCAACTTTCTACAGGATTACATGAGGGTATTCAATTTAATTCTAGTTCGAATGGAAGAGGCTCTTTGATGGAGAATATAACTATTGAGAACTCAATATATGGAATGACAATATATGGTTCTGACCCCCAAATAAATAATATTACAATAATCAATCCTTCAAGAGTTGGAATTGATTTATTCTCTAATTCTGCTCCAATTATCCATGATCTATACATTGATCAAGCGGGACGTGGAGTCAGTTATTCAGATTGGCGTTATGGTCTAGGTGTCTCAGTAGGTTCAGGTTCGACTCCAATTTTTGATGGAGTATATATGACTGATTTAAGGACAAGAGGACTAAGTATTTGGGGCTCTTCAGGAGGATTGTTTAGAAATATTGTAATTGACAATGTCACTGCAGAAGGAGGGCTAACACTTTCTGCTGGAGTATGGGTACAAGATAGTCAGCCATTATTTACCAATTTAAGTGTGGATAAATCGGATTATGGAATACTGATTAGACACATTAATGATTCTGCTTATACTAGGGCAGTAGTACGAGATTGTATAGTTTCTAATTCGATGTATCGTGGAATTTATGTCGATAAAGCAAATCACACTAATTATACCAATTATGTTACTGCTGATTTTACCGATACAATTGTTCGAGGAACTGGTGGTAGTGGTGCTAAAACAGCGAACATAGGTTATGCAGCAATTGAAGTCAATGCAACAGGTGCTTGGTTTGAGAATACTTCTGTTGAAGATTCAACCACAGTGGGTGTAAGATTGTATTTCGTAGATTATACTACCACATTTAGGAATCTCTCAATTTCAAATTCGGGAGACCCTGGACAGGGCGCACATGAAGCAGGTCTTGCCATTAGATCTTCATTTTTTGCACCTCACTTTGAAGGATTAGAAATCTCAGGGTCTGTAGGTCCTGGTATTTCTTCAACAGGTGGGGGATTAATGCAAGGCTTTGATTGGAATATTCATAATAATTCTGAGCAAGGAATATTTATTGATTCTTCAACAATGATTGTAGACGATTTACATATTTCCGATAATGGTTATTCAGGTATACATATATTTGATGCACGTTATGTTACCTTTTCTAATGTTTCAGCAATTGGAAATGGTATTTCTGGCGTACTAGATAGTGAAAAGGCAGGTATTTTCTTTGACAAAGCCAATGACTTAGAATCTAATTCCGGTGATATAACCTGTAACTATTGTACTGTAGAAGGTTCACTGGGTTCAGGTATTTTGGTAAAGGATTCAGTTGACTTATGGTTGAATCATCTTGTTCTAACAGACAATAATCCTTCTTCATCTCCCCTTTCTATCGATAATAGTGGCTTGACTCTTAGTCAACAAGGTGGTAGGGTAAATCTACATGATGTCCAAATTACTACTGAAAGAATTGGATCTCAGTCTGGTCCCGCAATAGAATTCAATAAAGTTGCAGCTAATATTGACCTTTTATCTATGAGTGGTAATCATTCAGGAATAATCTGGAATGGTAATAATAATGGTAACTTTGCATCAAGTATGAGTAGAGTTCAGTTCTCTGGTACTTCATGCTTAATTTTAACCGATCATGATAACTTATCTGGACAATACAATTCAATTACTCCAGAGTGTTCAGGATCCATTACTCTTCAAAATAGTAATGTTAATTGGTCAAATTTAGTTGATCTATCTAGCAGTACAGTTCTAAATTTAGACACATTTTCATCATTACATTTACATCAACCCAGTCAGATTGCCTTTTCTAATGCATTAATAGCTCCTTCAGCGAGTATTGATATTGCATGGGATATTTTAGTTTGGGTGGTAAATAATAATTCAAATGGAGTTCCTAGTTCAATAGTAGATGTGAACTTTGATCAATTTGAGCCTTCAGCACAAGAACCAACAAATGATATTGGATATGTCACCTTTCCAAATTATATCGGTCAACAGTGGACACAATCGGGAGCATCTTTAGTAACATCAGCTACTATTTCATGCACCTATGATAGCCTCTCGAATAGTAGTGCAGTAACATTAGATCAAGATCGAATTGTATACTGTTTACTTCCTCTGGGTAACCAAGCTCCATTCCTAAAGTGGGATACTCCTACCAATCAAGAAGTATTCCCAAGTGGTTCTATTGTTGAATTTAATGCCAATAGAACATGGGATTTAGATAATGATTCCCTAATATGGGAATGGACTTCATCCATAGATGGAATAATTGGTACTGAATCACTATTCACTGTCAATAACGGCTCTTCATCTCAATCACTAAGTGATGGAATTCACACTATTACTTCCAAGGTTTGTGATGATTCTGGTAATTGTGTACAGGCTAGTAGGGTTATTGAATTGGTAAACCTACCACCTGTAATAGTAATTAGTTTTGAACCATTATTAAATCAGTTGAGCATCCTAGAAATGCCAAAGACAGGATTACTAAATGTCGATCTGAATGGCTCTTATGACCCTGAAGGTGATATATATTCATGTAGGATGACAACTTCATATGGCTTACAGTATCCATCTGAAACCTCACAAGATTTACCTTGTCCCAATTCTTTTAATTATTCATTCCCACTGACTTCTTCAACAGGTAATCCAGCACCGACTAGTGATTCATTTACCTTATCAGTATGGCTTGATGATGGAATTAATACACCGGTTGAATGGCAGATTGATGTTGAATTATACAATGAAATAGCATTGCCAAATTTTACAGTATCAAGAGCCTCAAACTTCAGTGAAGAGATAATCACATTGGATGGAATGGCAACTTTTGACCCAGAAGGAGATTCGATTGAAGTTGAATTTTGGTCTAGTCTCGACGGTATTTTACAGTGGTCGAATGAAGATTCTGGTAAAGTTTGGCAAGGCACACTATCAAGGGGTTTCCACACAATTGAGATGCGAGTAGGTGATGATAGGTCTGAACATGCTGACCAAAAAAGAGTAAGTTCTATCCAATTAGATGTTGAGAATTCATTCCCTAAATCAATAATAGATAGTCCAAAAACCTCACAATCCTATGATTCTTCAGAATTGATTTGGTTTTCAGGCAATGGTTCTGGTGACTTTGATTCAGCATGTTCTAATTTCCCCGAGAATGGTATATGGCATTGTGCTGTTTCTGAACCTTATTCAGGTTCGGAGTATCTTTTAGTGTCTTGGACGAGTGATATCGATGGAATATTGACGCCCCTTGGAGATGATTTGCTGATTTTCCAAGGACGTTTATCAGCTGGACTGCACCAAATTTCTCTCTCGGTAGATGATGGTATACACCAACCTGTGGAATCTACAATAACAGTTCAAGTCGAAGACTCAGCACCATATTTAGATTTAGCAACTCCAACAGATGGACAAATATTTAATTCTTCAGATTATATCTTTTGGAATGCAATAAAGTCATTGGATTTCGATGGAGATAATTTTACTATGACTGTGAGAAGTGATCTATTGGATGAACCATTACTAGATTCTGTTTCAACCTCAAAAACGCATATCTCACAACTCCCTGCTGGAACTCATTCTATGGAAATCACCTTACTTGATGAAACTGGAAAATCAAAGTCGACCTTCATTACACTGATTGTTCAATCATCTAGCCCAATTGCTAGTATTATCACTCCTGTTGATCTGCAGTCATACACAGGTGGTGAAAAAATAGTTCTCGAAGAAGATTCATCAGATGCAGACTTTGATATTATTTATCGAGAATGGATCATATATCAAACAGGTAGTACCTCTCCGCTACAGACTTATACAGCAAGTCTAGAAGAAATTAATCTCTCTCCTGGTGATTATGATATTAAATTATTAATCCGTGATAGTCTAGGTAATTCGGATGAAATGCAGGTTAGAATCAAGGTAGAAAAGACAGACCCTGTGTTTGATGAGTCTAGCATAATAATCTCTCCAGAGGAATTGACTACTGATGAGTTGGTGCTATTAGAAGTTAGTATTATTATATTAGATTTGGATGGAACAACTCAGAATGTATATGCTACTTTGACTTTTGAACCTCAAATTTGGAATTTCAATTTATCCGATGATGATAATGACGGAAGATGGAATGGTAGTGTCAAGGTGAGGCCTGATAAAGAAGGTAGGCCAAGTCTCAAGATTACGGCCAAGGATGGTAATGGTGATGATGCTCAAATTGTTAACTTTTTCAAAACTATAATTGTAAACGATCCTGAACAAAATAAATCCTCGTTTCCTATGATTGCAGGTGGATTAGGAATTATAGTTCTGATTTCGACAATAACCTTACTTGCAATTAAGCGAAGAAGAGCAATAGATGAATTAGAATTACTAGAGTTATGGGATGCCTTTGGTCGTAAACCTGCAAAACCAGTTGAAAGTAAAGAGGTTCCAATATTAGAAGGTGGAATAATCGATGGAGCAGCTGAAGTACAATCTGAAGAAGATCAATTTGATATGAATCAATTACTTGAATGAGTGACTATAATTCACTGTTCAGGTAAGTCTTTATTCATTGAATCAGGATTAGATTCCCTTCCACCCCAAGGGGTCTTAGTTCTGTTAATTCCCAATCTTTTAGCAAATAAAAACTTGAAGTTTTTCCATCCATCGCCCCAAGTATGAATTTCAGCATCACCTACTCTAGGTCTATATGGTACTGAGATTTCTATAGCTTTATTTTTGCCAAGGCATTTTCTTGCTAGTATCTTCATTTCTTCAGATAAAGGCATACCGTCATTGGTTGGCTTCATTCTTTCATCATTGAATATAGATTTCCTAAATACCCACATTCCTGATTGGGAGTCTTTAATCCCATAGCCGAATAATAATCTTGCAGTAAAGGAAAGTGCCCAATTGCCAAAGCCATGTAATCCTGACATAGAACCATTTTCTGCTAGTGATAATCTATCACAGGTGATGAAATCTAAGTCATCATCTAGTAGGCGCTTAACCAATTTAGGTACTAATTCCGCAGGGTAAGTACAGTCTGCATCCATGGTGACAATAATATCATTTTTAGCAACATCAAAACCGGTTCTATATGCTCTTCCATATCCTTTTCGATCTTCTAAATGTACTCGTATGCCTTTTTTCAATGCCAACTCTCTAGTTTTATCTGTAGAGTTGCCATCGACAATCATTATTTCCAGATCTTTGCACCATCCTCTAGGTATTGAATCAATAGTTGGTTCAATTGCTTCTTCTTCATTCCTTGTCGGAAGGATTACTGTAACAGTAACCGGCAGTGAATCGGCCATAACGTCGCTAAATGGTGGACGGTATTGAAAGCATTGGATAAAGAATTCAAGAATTCTTGTTTCATTTATGGAGACATTCAAACACAAGAGGCCTGTGGGGAACATGATGCACATCGTGATGATTGCTGGAGAATACCCTCCAAGGTGGGGTGGTATTGGTTCTGTAGTTTACCATTTGGCAGGACATTTAGCCACTTGTGGACATCAAGTAAGTGTCATTACTCGTTCGCATAAAGGTAAATCACCAACTCAGTCAGGTGTTTCTGTTATCGAAGTTCCATGGATGAAAGCCCCTATGGCTTTTACTCGTTCCTATGCCAAGAATGCCTTGAAAGCATTGAAACATCTACATAAATTGGAATCTGTAGATATTGTTCATATTCATCTACCACTTGCTTCTTTCTCGCAAAAAGAATTCCGCTTCATAGAACAAAACATAGCCCCTGTATGTTCATCTTTACATGGCTCTTGGCTTGGTGAAAAGCAAGGTGTATTACGGGCTTCCAATGCCAAAGAATCCGCCACTTGGCGTAATCCTAACGATTTAGCAATTAGATTGATGGCAAAGTATTATTCTAAATTTGAACGTGCTGGGATATTAGAATCCAGTATTTGTGTATCGAATTCACAATCAACTCTTTCCGAATTTCAAGATTGGTATAATCCTCATGAAAACTTTGATTGTAGAGTAGTACTATGGGGTTGTGATCATAAGGTATTTCGTCCTCCTAACCAAGATGATGAAGAAGAACAATTGGCTCATGAAAACATCCGAAATAGGTATGATTGTGGTGATGAGTATTCACTTAGTTACATGGCAGAAACAAAAACCCCAATGATTCTTGCAGTGGGACGATTAGTTGCTAGAAAGGGTTACATGACCTTACTTCGTTCGATGCCAGAAGTATTACACAATCACCCAGGGGCACGGCTAGTCATTGTTGGACGAGGTCACATGAAGAAACGCTTACTGAAAAGCGCAGTTAAATTAGGCATAGAGCATGCTATTTTCATTCGTAGTAGTATGTCATTTGACGATTTAGCCCAACATTTCCGTTCTGCTGACTTGGTTGTTTACCCTTCATATTATGAAGGGCAGGGCTTAATCCCATTGGAATCATTAGCCAGTGGGACTCCAGTGGTAACGGTAAATCAACCACCATTAACCGAGATGATTGATTTATCAGTCGGTGATCTTTTCCAATCAGGTGATTCAAACGACCTTGCTAAAGCAGTTTGTAGGATGCTTGATGATCCAAAACAAAGAATAGAAAAGGCAAAACTGGGTAGAGATAGAGTCTTATCGAAATATACCTATGAGCATAATGCTGAAGATTTTGAAAAGATATATCAATCGATATTGGTTAAATGAAAAATACAAAGCATGACAATGTCCAAAAGTCCCATGTTGTTAAGACAATCATGGCGAGTCCAATTCTGGAAGCAGAGTTAATTGAACAAGATGCTCCTAGTCTTGGTTCTAAGGATAATAGTTCAAACCTCGCATTAAGTGGTACAGTGGCGATATCCATCGTTTTCATACTGCTAGCTGCTTTAATCGGGTCTTCGGTTAGTAAAAACTTGTCACCCTTGGAAGTGTCAGATACCTTACAGGGAGAACAAATTTATTTTTCATGGGAAGAACCTGAATATATGCCTAGACATGAAGAATGCATCGACCCAAATAATGGTCAAGATGAAGGTTATGAAGGCTATGGAATTGGCTATGAACCAAGCTTATCTATCGATAGTCAAGGAAATATGTTCATTACTGCTCACAAAGATCTACGTTGGGGTGGTGAAGGAAGTCCCTTTGCACCTGCACTTGGTGGTGACCTTGATACTTGGTATGCATGCCAAGATGGAGAGATGACTTCTTGGGATTATTGGGCATCTTGGTTTTGGATTTCAAATGATGGTGGCGAAACTTGGGACCATGGTTCTAATTTCGATCCTACCCCTGGTAATTTAGCAAATTCAGCAATAGGTTCTGTGACTGGATCTGGTTCAGAGTGCCTAGGCGATGAAGGCGATATTGCAGTTGATGCTAATGATGTAGTTTACTACTTAGATACAACACTGGAAGATAATTGGTGGCATAAATTCACCGATGGCGGTAATACCTATATTTCACCGTCTGTATGCGAGAGAATGCAAACTATGGCTGCTGATGACAGACCTTGGGTTGCTGCACAAGGTGATGGAATAATTCACTATCTTGGTAATTCAGGTGCATCACCACCAGAATGTACAGCAGATGTTGGAAGATATTGGTACTACCACTCCGAATCGGGCGGAGCACCTTTCTCACAGTGTTATGCTATGCCTGGTGGATGGTCAACTATTTCAAGTCAAAACAATGGTCCATATGTTTTTGTTGCACAAGAAGATGAAGACTCTAACAGTGGCACAGTTCAAGTAAGAATTAGTGCAGAATATGGGAGAGGAACAGGCCCAGGACCTGGTGAAGGGACATGGAATTCACCAGTAAATGTCGGGCCACGGCAAGGTAATTGTCCTGAAGGTTATCCAGTCATCAATAATAACGAAGGCGGAACTGTAGTAGTAACTTGGGCCGATTGTCCAAATGGAAATACTGATCCTTGGGAACTAAATGTTGCTGTTTCATACAATAATGGTTCAAATTGGTCACAATGGAATGCTACACCTTTCGACAGAGGAATTGCAATGTATCCATTCGTTTCAATTACTGAAGACAATATAGTAAGCATTGCTTTTTATGGTCTTGATTTTGGCCAAAATAATAGTCAAGATGATTATGTTGCAGGTAAAGATTGGTATCTTTATGCAGGTGCTTTACAAGAACCGATGGAAGGAGATATATGGGATTTTAGGATTGTAGATCCAACGCCATTACATACAGTTACTACCTATGAAGAAACTAATGGAGATACTCATGCTTTACACGATTTTTTTGAAACCGTGATGTCTCCAGATGGTAGTTGGGTTGGTATTGCATATCAAGAGAATATAGGTCTGCATCCATTTGAAGACAATGAAGAACAGAGATATATTAAATTCATACGTGGTGACATTTCAGAAGCACATAGCATATCTGCAAGTTCATCTCAACCAGAATCTACTCTTCTGCCTTGGTTTGGACCTAATCAATTAATCATTGCTTCTAGAACTTGAAATTATACACACTTAGTGTGTAATTCATGTAGGCGGGTATTTGATAGGTAGTATGCCGTTTCGCTAATCATGGTCGCGAAGCGATTGATTGCGTTGTCCTTGGCCGCGCTATTGATTTCATTTGTTCCTATCGCCTCTGCAGATGACAATCTTCAAAGTGCAAATGTCTTGACTGAAGGGGTTTCCTCTAGCGGCTATGTTTGTTATGAGGATGAATGTACACCCAATGATGAAGTTGATTGGTGGAAGGTTTATGCATACAGTGGAGATATAGTTGAAATCTCTTTTTCAGGAAGTATTCCTAATCCTGCTTGGTGGTGTCCAGGAGATGGTTGGGAAGCCGATTATTCCATTCACGATTCATCAGGAGGTCAGGTGGCATCACTTTCTTTGAACGATGATAACCCAACAGGCACTTTGAGTAAAACGATGTCTACTGCTGATTGGGTTTACGTCAAAATTAAGGGCAAAGATAGTTGGTGTAATGATGCAGTACAGTATACTTTGACAGCATCGATTGATTCAGGAGATAGAGATACAGATGAAGATGGATTTATTGATTCTGAAGATGATTGCGATATTACTCCAGGTACTTCAATTTATGATCGTAAAGGTTGCATAGATACAGACTCAGATGGTTATTCTAATCCTGAAATAGGGTGGAGTACAAATAATGGTGCAGATGCATTTGAAAATGAAGCATCACAATGGCAAGATTCCGATAATGATGGCTATGGCGACAATGTCGACGGATACCAAGGTGACTTCTGCCCATATAAGAGAGGCTACTCGTTTTCAGATAGATTCGGTTGTTTAGATAATGACGGAGATGGTTATTCAGATGCAGATCCGGGTGGACTAGATGGTATAACAGAGTGGTTTGCCCACCCATTGGGTCTTGGAGATGCATTCCCTTATGATTCAACACAATGGACAGATACTGATGATGATGGATTTGGCGATAATTGGGAAGATTCAGATTGGAATCAAACACACCAAGCATGGGGTATTGGGCAATGGTTAGTAAATGCTACAGATCCAGATGCATGTCCATTCATTACAGGCTACTCATCCTCAGATCGTTTTGGTTGTTCTGATTCTGATGGTGATAGTTATTCTGATGGTGATTTAAACTGGACTGTTGAAAACGGTTCAGATGCTTTCCCTTCAGAGCCATCACAATGGAATGATAGAGATTATGATGGCTGGGGAGATAACCAAACATTTGGAGCATTATTCATTGATGATTTCCCTGATAACCCTACTCAGTGGAGAGATACTGACCAAGATGGGTGGGGTGATAACCGAACTTATGGTGCATCACAGATTGATGACTTCCCATTCATACCATCACAGTATAGGGATACTGATGCAGATGGCTATGGTGATAATATCTTAGGATTTGAAGGAGATATTTGTATATCTTCTACACCCGAGGAAGTCGAGTCTGGATGGATCTCAATATTTGATCGACTAGGTTGTAGAGATGTTGACATGGATGGTTTTTCTAATCCAACAACTGATTGGATAGCCCATCCAGATGGCTTTGCTGATGCTTTCCCTGAAGAAAGAAGTCAATGGCATGATACAGACTCAGATGGATTTGGAGACAATATGGAGTATTTTGACGGGCAAACATGGCGTGAATCATTTAGGGGCGATGGTTGTACAACCACGATTGGACTATCTACTTTTGATCGCTGGGGTTGTCCTGATACCGATTTAGATGGATGGTCTGATTCTACTACCAGTTGGCTAGCTAGTCCGGGTGGTTCTGGTGATGCTTGGCCAGAAGATACTACTCAATGGCATGACAGAGATGGCGATGGCAGAGGAGATAATCCTCAAGGTACAACAGCAGATGTTTGTTCAGATGATGCAGGAACTTCAGTTGGGCCTGCTGAAGGGGGAGATAGATGGGGCTGTATCGATACCGATGGTGATGGATGGTCTGATTTGGGAGACTCGTTCATCCATGAGCCAACTCAGTGGAGAGATACAGATGGAGATGGCTATGGAGATTCAATAACTGGCAATCAAGGAGACTCATGCCCTAAATTAAGAGGCACCTCAATACTTGACCGTCTAGGATGTAGAGATACGGATGGAGATGGGTGGTCTGACCCTACAGATACATGGCAGGCTCATCCATTTGGCTTAGCAGATTCATTCCCTAATGAAGCACTGCAGTGGAGAGATAGTGATGGTGATGGATTCGGAGATGTAGCATTAGGTTCAATGAGAGATGATTGCCCACTTTCCGCTGGAGATTCGATTAGAGATTTACAAGGTTGTCCTGATGCCAATAACGATGGATGGTCAGATGATTATGGTGGTTTAAAGTCCGCTATAGCAATCCTTGGAGAAGACCCTGCAGCATCATGGTTGACATACTTGGTAATAGGTCTAGGATTTATTTCAGGTGCATTATTAGCACTTCTAGTAAAGAAGTCACGTGATGATGATGATTTGACAGGAGATGAAATCTTTGAGACAAAGCAACATGTAGATTTTGAACAATTAACTGAAAACACATTTCCAGTGGATGGAATGATTCCGTTAGAACAATTACCCCCATTACCAGAATTAAGCCTCCCAATGCCAACAATAGACAATCAACCTATAGTAGCATCAGAAACGGTTGAAGGTGGTGAATATAATGCTTGATGGACGGTTAAATCGAAGTATTCTGATGCTATCGATATTACTTGCCTCTCTAATGATTCCTTATTCGGTTGATATTACATCAGCTGAAGGTTCTCAATCGGAGGAAGAAAATGACCCTTTAGCAGATGCTGGTTTATCTCTAATAGCGCTTAGGAATGACAGTTTAGATACAAACCAAGATGGTGAAACTGATGCCGTTAGAATAGTAGTTATAATGTCAACAACAGATGACTTTGTGAATCTTGAGTTGAGATTATTTGGAGTACACAAAGGTAAGCAAGTAGTAGAGTCCCAGATAATGTCTTTTAGTGGTCAATCAAATGCAAGTCTAGTTTATGATGCATGGGCAAATGGTGAACATCAGTTAAGTTTAGCAGTAATCGATGAATCCGGAGAGGAAATAATCACCTTTGAATTACCGTCTTACATTCTAAAGCCTGCTCTAAATACACCAAGAATCATGTTAGCACTCAATGCTCCTGAGAAGATTGAAACCGGAGATCAATGTACAATCAATAGGATATTTGACGATCAAACAGGTCCAAGGTATGATGCAGATGGGATAAGGACTTTCTCAGGTGCCCCATTCACCGTTTTAGAGTCACAAGAAATGCTAGACTGTTCTCACTGGCCAGCTGGAGATTATACGCTTAGAGAAACCTATCGAAATGATCTTTCACAAACAGCTGAAGATTGGTTGAACCTGACAATCTATAATCGTCCTGCACCTGCTTTTTCTCTAGAGACAGAAGGTAGTGGAAATTCTACAGATACTCCCTGTACAATATCTCTTATTCCTGATTCAGAAGATATTGATTTTACTCCATTCATTAAAAATTGGAGAATTCAAGGAGTGGCATATGAAGATGCCAATAATTCTATTTTGGATTGTTCAATACTTCCAGCAGGAGTGCATTTGATCTCATTAGAAGTGATCAATAATGAACTCATTCATACTATTCATGCAGTCAATTTAGTAAGACTTCCTGGATTGAACTTGACCAAAGAAGAAGCAGAAACTTTACCTTCACGATCATTTGGAGATGACACGGCTACGGAATCAGTAGGATGGATTTCTATAGGTATACTCTGTTTTGTTGTAGCTTTTCTTGCATTTATTTTCCTTGTTAGAATAAAAGATGAAAAAGAGGTATTTGAAATGCACGATCTAGCGCCTACTCCTATGATTTTACCAGATGGTTCACCGGACTCACAGGGATTGGCAACTACTGTTGATGATGAAGGAGTCCTATGGCGACAACATCCCGATGGAAATCATGATTGGTGGGATGAAGACTTGAGAATCTGGAACCGGTGGTGAAACCATGGACGTTTTTGGATTTGATGTACTGGGTGGCTTTTTGTCAATCTTTATCTCACTCATCAGTGTTTCATTATTGGTAATTATATCTATTTGGTTAATCAAAGTCTACCCAAAGAAACCTAGAGCCGGAGTAACTTGGAATTCCGACTGTGAATTTCAATCACGGGCAATAATTGATGGTGATAATGTTACTTTTACCAAAGTTAGAGATTTTTTTTGGCGAACAACACGCGATAGAGATGAAAACTGGGACGATAATATTACAGTGAGCGCCAATGAGATCAAGGATGTATGGTTTGTAGTCGATCATTTCCACAAGATACACGGTTTGGCTCACACCTTTCTAACCATTGAATTCAATGACGGAACCTGTTTGTCATTCTCCTTTGAAGCAAGAAGAATAAAGGGACAAAGATACCATCCATGGGATGGTTTGTGGAGAAACTATGAATTATTTTTACTGGTTGGGCATGAAAGAGATTTACTTGGTCTTCGTACTAATGCAAGAGGGAATAAAGATTACATGTTTAGAGCAATTACTCCTCCAGGTAAAGAAAAGCAATTATTGTTAGGACTTGCTAAGAGTATGAATTCTCTGATTGATGACCCGATGTGGTATCATTCAATTCTAACCACATGTAATACCGCTATTGTAAAATTAGTCAATAAAGTGACACCAGGCAGAATTCCATTCATCTTACGTAATTTCTTACCCGGTTATACTCCTAAGGTGGCATTTAAACTTGCCTTGATTGAAGATATGGGCGGATTTGAAAAAACTCTCGAATTAGCCAGGATTGACCAAAAGGCAATGCAATGGGATGGTAATGGTGATTATTCTAAAATGATTAGGAGTCATCTTCCTAAGTCAGATAAGCCATCTACTTCTAAAGATTAGCAAACTTCCCTTGGTACATGAAATTATAATTTCATCACTGGCTGCAATATTATGTAATCCTCTGGAACTTGGCTCTAGAGTTTGATTATCCATATCCCATTTAGAACCAGTAATACTTATGCCTTGACAAGTCCCTAGTGCAAAAATTGAAAATGATTTCCCCTTTCCGATAGGAAGCCTTACTGAAGAATCTTTAACAGTTGATACAATACTCTCATCAAGGTGAATATAAGCCTCAACATTACATTGGAATAAACACCAATAAGCCGCAAATTGATGTTGGTTACTCCCACCCTCTACGCCAATTATATCTATCCTTTTAGCACCATGTGTTTCAGCAAAAGCAATTGCCTTAGATAGATCATTACTGTCCTGATGTTCAATTTTATGCACTTCAAAATCAAATTTAGCTAAGTCTTCAAATGTTAAATCAACTAGACTGTCCATATCTCCAATCACATAATCTACATCTATTGAATTTTGTAAACATGGCACGATTGCACCATCACAGGCAATGATTTTATCAGACTTTTCAATCAATTTTTTGTAGTTACGTAGCTTGTAGTAAATTTTGCAATTACCAGCGATAAGAAAGTTCACCATGGGCAGGGCAATTCATTTCAGTTTGTCAAAGATTGCATTTACTGCTCGAAATTAAGCAGTGGGGGTCAATTAGGGTTATTACGCAAGTACTTTTCAAGTATCTATGATGTCGTTGCATTATGGCGAGTGATAGCAAGGGCAAAATCCCGTCTAAATCACTAATAATAATAGTTTTATTTTTAATTCAAACCCTTTCTCCAATCTTAACCCCTGATATTCCTCTTAGCAACTCTCTAAAACAAATAGACTCGGCTCTTAGTCCCCCATATGTCGATCAAAACACCACTTTATACGGGCATGATTTTGCAGGTAATCAGATCTCTATTGATGGATTAATCGACGCTAATATTCGTCATGAATCGGCTCTTGATATGTGGAATAGTCATATCATCGTAAATGCTTCAAATCAAACACCAAGTACTCCAGACATTGTATTTACTGGATATCAACAAATTGAGATGTGTTGGAGCACATTAGAAGGCCAAGTTAGGACATTGGGGCGAAACATTTCTGGTGGTGAAAAGTTGATGCATGTTGATGATGTAACTCCTTACCAAAGTATTGAACAAGTTGTGGACTGTGCCATTGCAGTAAAAGATAATGGTAGAAAAACACTATTATATGCAGACGGTAATGATATTAAAGCAGCCCAAATTGCTTTGAAAAGCTCTCTTTATTCAGCTGGCGATACATGGCATACTAGAACAATTCTAGAAAATGTTAATGCAACACATTTCGAATTAGCAGTCATGCCTTCAAACTTAGAGTGGGGTGTTTATCGAGATGATCAAGGTCGCTTGCATAGACTAAGTTATTCTGGAACTTTTTGGGAGACTCAATTATTAGACTCAGGTCCTGTTGGAGTAGATCTAGAACTTGATATCAATGAATATGGAGAAATAAATTTATTATATTCAAAGTCAAATGATGCGATATTAATGAATATAAACGGCTCTAATACCACTCAAAGTATAATTAAATCCGACTTAAACTTACACTCACAGTTAGGTATGTCATTTGACGGAAACGAACTTATGCAAGTATCAACATCTTCTTTTGATGGTAATAATTCAACGATTAGTCTTCAACGAAGTTTAGCTAATAATAAAAACCAAATTGGTTCTGTGCCAATCTCATCGATAAATAGTCAATGGGAAAATTCATCATCAGGAGATATTTATTTTGCTGATTTCAACTTCGACGGTTATAGTGATCTAGTTACTTCCCAACCGAAGGTTAATACTTGGACATCGAGTGATCAGTCTAATATGGGTATTTCAAATGGTGAAGTGAATATCTTTTATGGTTCACTGTCAGGTCTATCATCTATTGCAAATCTCACCTATTATGGTGAACAGGATAATCAAGAACTAGGCCAGGGGGTGACGGTTGGAGATTTTAACGGTGATGGATTTGATGATTTAGTAATCGGGTCTCCAGGATATAATTTGAATAGTGGTAAACTGGATATCTATTTCGGTTCTGGTAATGGGCTAATCACATCACCAGTACTGATTCAAGATGTATCCACTCCATCGCTACCTGGTGACTTTTACGGTTTTGATTTAGTAACCATCAGTGACTTAGATGGTGATGGAATAGATGAATTATTGGTATTTTCGCCACTCTATGAAGACGGTAGCAATAAAGGTAGAATCCAATTATATCATGGGGCTAGTCAAATTAATGATTGGGGTCCATTAACTGCTCCCAGTCAAAATAACCAAGGTAGTTTATTTGGACGTTCGATTTCAGCTTCAGGAGACTTGAATGGCGACGGACTTCCTGACTTAGTGGTTGGAAATACGGGTGATTTTGAGAGTCCAACAGGTTATTCATCAGTAGAAGTATTCTATGGTAGTTCAAATGGATATCAATCACAAAGTGATATATCATTTCAATCTAATCTACAAGGAACTTTATTCGGTTATGAGGTTGAAATAATTTCAGATGTTAATAATGATGGATTTGATGAAGTATTTATTTCTGAACCGAATAATGGTTCTAATGCCTTTAACAGTGGCATGGTTTGGGTTTTCTATGGTAATCAATCGGGAATTTCAAGTCAACCAAACTTGATTCTAACGGGTCAAGCGAATGATTTAATTGGATTAAATTTAATTTCTGCTGGAGATACTAATTCAGATGGATTTAATGATGTTTTAATTACTGCATCAGGTTCTACCACTAGTGGGACAGTAGAACTCTATCTCGGCTCTTCTCTAGGATTAGGGACCCAACACTATACCGTATCTGGTGGCGGTGGTGGTATTGGAATTTACAGTGATTGCTCAGGAGATGTAAATGGTGATGGCATTGAAGATTATGTCTTTAGTCAGGAAACTACTAATCTGTCAAACTCTAAAATCCTTCAATATCGTATTCATTCGAGAGAACTTTGGGAGAGTAAAGATTTTATCGTACTGGGAGAATTAGATATTCTTGATTTAGATATTTCAGATAACGGTAAAACAAATATATTGACCTCTTCTACATATCAAGGTTCAACAATAACTAGATTACTAGAAAATGCCTATGATAGTACTTCATCAGGTCAATGGCTAGATCATATTCTTACAGATTTCAATTTTAATAATACAACAAGTGCATTGGCAGTTTCTTCATCTGGCTTACCTTATGTCGTAATGGCAGATGGAATCAATGGTGTTGTACTAAGAACTCCTACCTCAATGACTGCATTAGAATCTGAAGTACAATCTCTTGGCGGTTCAGCACAGTATATTGGCCAAGCCCTAGATAATTACGGCAACCAACATATTGCATACTCTACATTAGGTAATACACAAGTTTCATTAAATATTCAAACAGAAACTGGATGGAATTTTCAAACTATAAGGAATTCCGTTTCTATTGAACATCCTATTTCAGTACTAAGTGGTACTAATAACTCATCACATCTTATTTACCGAGATTCTACAGATAATCACTTGGAATATGCCTTGTTTTCAAATGGGTTGAATATTCAAAACTTAGGTTCAATTGGACAAGCCGTTTCAATTTCGCATTCAGCGATTTGGCTTCCAAATGGGGACTTAGCGATTGCCTTAATTGAAAATGATGGAATTAGTAATAATTTATCTTTGTGGACTTGGAATGGCTCAATATTGAATTCTTCTATAATACGGGCTGAAAATGATCTGTTGACAGATATAAATTTGGAAATTACCGATGATGGAATAATAATTCTATCAGCAATAACCTCTTCAGGTTCCTTAAGCTTATATGAACGGATGTGGAATGAATCTTCTTGGAATGGTGTCTTATTAGATCAACCAAGTGGAATAAATGGAGAATACAGTTTGGATTTACTTGGTGGAGACAGTCCTGCTATGCTAGTTAGATCTAATTCTAATTCACTCTATACTAGAGAAGCAAACCAATCATGGATTTCGGTTGCTAATCAACCAGAATCTATGGTTTCAGGAACTTGGAGTCTAAGTCAAACAGATTCTCATTATATTTCATTTACTACCAATCCAGATACAGGGGATTTACAATGGAATAGTATTGAGAAAAATGGAATTGATAATGATTCGGCCACCTGGTTTAGTCAATCTTTCAAGGGGATTGAAACAACCAGTAATGTTGCTCCTATTTCAGATCAAAACGGAACTATTAATCTTGCATTAATAGAGGAAGTAGATAATAAGGTATTATCTTTAAATCTTTATTTAGACTCAGATAGAGATTTAATTTTCGATAAGATTGATGATTTACCTTTCCTTTCTGGGCAATGGTTAGATTCCGATGGAGATGGTTTTGGTGAAAATATTAATGCCCCCCAATTTGATTCATGTCCACAAGATAATCGTACATCCTCATTATTGATTTATGGATGTGATGATTATGATGATGACGGATATGCAGATATTATTGATACCTGTATCAATATTCGTGGTTATTCTTGGCTAGGAAGAACTGGATGTGGTGATTTTGATCAAGATGGTTGGTCGGATAATAAAATTTCATACCAGAATGGAGATATTTTCACAGATAACTGGAAACAAGTCTTTGATTCCGATGGAGATGGATATGGAGATAACCATGGGCCTGATTGTTGTACTACCTGGTATGATACTACTGCACAAGCAGGCGATTCATTCCCGAATAATCCAAAGCAATTTCTTGATTGGGACGGTGATGGATATGGAGATAATACTTCGGATTTACTTGGTGGAGATCGATGTAGATTTGACTTTGGCACCTCCTATCGAGATAGACTTGGGTGCCTAGATTCAGACTTTGACGGTGCATCAGACCCGGTTTCAGGTTGGGGTGTTGAAGATGGAGCAGATATGTGGCCCTTCGATTCAACTCAATGGGCTGATAGTGATGGAGATGGGTTTGGGGATAATAGTTCACGAAACGCCACAAACCCTGATGCATTCCCAAATATTATTGCTGCAGTTAATGATACAGATGGTGATGGTTATCCAGATAACTTTACATCATTTTATAATGGTACAAATGGAGAAGGATTATACCTTGATTCCTGTACTTTGGTTGCAGGAAATTCAAGTTATCCCTTGTTTGGATGTTTAGACTCCGATGGTGATAATTATATGGACCTCTATTCATATGACATTAACATAGATACAGGACTCAGAGAAAATCAATCAGGAGATGCTTTCCCCTTTGTTGAAACACAATGGAGGGACACAGACGGAGATGGATTTGGTGATTTACAAACAGGTTATCAAGCAGATCAATGCCCTAGTCAACCAGGTGTCTTCAATGGGACTTTAGGAGTTGGATGTAGGCTTATTGATAATAATGATGACGACGGTGATTTTGTAGTCAATGATGAGGATTCATGTCCTAATACCTTAACTGGTTTGATGGTTAATTTAGATGGCTGTGCCCAAAACCAATTAGATAATGATGGAGATGGTGTTTGGAATAGTGATGATATTTGTGATTTTACTGCCTCAGGAGTTACGGCTGATCTAATGGGTTGTAGTCAATTGCAAAGAGAAGTTGATGCTGATGGAGATGGAGTGTATGATTTTGAAGATTCATGTGCAGGAACTCTACAAGGAGATGAAGTCAATAATATTGGATGCTCACAATCACAGAGTGATACAGATGGAGATGGAATATTTGATTCTCTTGATGATTGCCCTGATACTCCACCTAGTTATCCAGTTAACCAAACTGGATGTACCGACAATGCTGCATTAGAATTTGATTGGGATGGTGATGGATATCAAGGTATTTATCAATATGAATTTGATGAACAAGCAAATATTAGAATCAATCAAAAAGGTGACTATTATCCCTTTGAGGCATCTCAATGGTGGGATGCAGATGGAGATGGATACGGCGATAACGCGACAGGAATTCGAGCCGATGATTGTCCAATAGAGAATGGAACTTCATCCCAAGACCGAACTGGTTGTTTAGATTCTGATGGTGATGGATGGTCAAATCCAAATCTAGTAGATTGGTTTGCATCACCAAATGGGATTGCAGATGCTTTTATCGAAGATTCAACACAATGGAAGGATTTAGATGGTGATGGTTATGGAGATAATGGAATTGGAATCAACCCGGATTTATGTATTAATACTAAGTCAGCATATCGAGAAAGTGTCGACTTAAATGGCTGTGCAGATAATGAGAAAGATAGTGATGGAGACGGCATCTTTGATAGTTTAGATAATTGTCCAAATGATGCTAAAGGATCAAACGGATATACTGATGGTTGTCCTTTAGAACGTTCTGATAGCTCTAAATCAACAACAAAAATATTTGGAGTAAGTATATTGGTATTTATTATGATTTGTGTTTCGGGAGTAGTATTGTTATTCTTCATTGTATCATTTGTTAGAAATCGTGATGGTGATGACGATGACGATGACGATGAAGATGATGATGATGATGATGATGAGGGTGAGTATTATGAAGATGAGCCCTTGAGTTTCCTTTCCAAACCGAAACCACCTAAGCAGCCCCAAGTTTCTCGAAGCCCTGGACCTAGTAGTGGACCGCCAAGTTTTGTCCAAACTAATCAACCTCCAAGAGTTCCAACACCAATCCAAGAGAGTTCTAATAGTAGATCAGAGCTATCTTTACCAGGAATTAAGAGTAATAAATCTACTAAAAAAGCCAAGAAGGTTAAAGCTAGTGAAGTTAATGATAAGAAGGTGCGTAAAGCCAAATTAGAGGTAGAAGAAGACCTCTTTACGGATTTAGAAATAGGACATAGAGACTCATCGATAGATTGGGTAGTAATTTCATTATCCGAAGAAGCATCTGAAAGAGCTATCTTGATGCAATTACAAGAGAGTGGCTGGAATGCTCGACAGTCTCGTGCAATAATCAACCTTAGTAAAAATCGTTGAAAAAATTATATTGATTACTATGCCTTTTCATAAGAAGAGAACTCAGCGGAAAATGTGAGGTGTTAATATGGTGGAAGAAGTACTTGAAGGCGCCTCATTACCAGATGGTATCGAAGTAGATGAGACAGCAGCATACTTTGGTATTACTGAATCCTCTGATATTCTTACTCAATTGATGGATATGGACACTCCACATGCCCTTTCTAAGTTCTTTAGCATGGTTTCAGATATCGTATTACTGCCAGGAGAGTTTGATTTTCAAGCAGCCAGTGAACGTATGAATTGTCCAGGTGGCGAAATTTACTTTCTCGTATCAGGACACTTAGGTTTGATGAGTATATCAGACCCTCTTTTGACATATTTAGGATTACCAAACTCTCTCGGCCAAGAACCTTCAGATTCTAAGCCACCAATCAGTGAACAAGACTTTGAATCATTAAAGAGACTTGCAGAACCAATGAATATTCTTAAATTATTAGCAATAGGACACGAAAGTGGTGGCCAAGATGAAGTTTTAAAATACTATTTCTCAGTAAAGAATCTTCTAGAGCAACCAGATTCAAACTTAGAAATGCTTATTGAAGTTGCAGATCAACTCGATGCATCTTTGGATGTTATTGGGCATTCAATACCACTAACTGCACTTTCACAATCATCAGTAATAATACCAAAAATATCAATCCCTCCGAAATCGGAACCAGTTACTTTACCTAATTCAGTAGTTGAACAATCACAAAATAAACCCTTATCAAATGCGATACTTGAAAGTAATCCTACTGGTAAACCCTCAGTTCCATTACCTAATTTCAACAAGCCTGAAGTGGTAGAAATTCAAGAAAAGCAAGAACCTGTAAAAGAACAAGTAAATGATAAAAAGGTTGCTAAAGTAACTCAAGATGCCTTTGATGGGGCTTTTGGAGTTGAAGTCTCCCCATTATTTGAACCTGAAACTGAGCCTGAGCCTGAGCCTGAACCTGAACCTGAACCTGAGCCTGAGCCTGAACCTGAACCTGAACCTGAACCTGAACCTGAACCTGAACCTGAAGTATTTGTTAGTGCTGCAGAAAAGTTCATCACTGCAGATGTAGATAATGATGGTGTACTTTCTGTTGAAGAATTATCTCAAGCCACTGGTATGACTATCGAGGAAAGTGAGAAATTACATTCACAAGCAGATACTGATAAAGATGGTTCAATTACTTTATCTGAATTTATATCTTCACCAGTTGCACAAAAGGTTTCTTCACTACCAAGACCTATTTCACCCGTAAGAAAGCCAGTGATTAAAAACCAACCTGAACAGAACCTTCAACAACCTAATGAAGTGATAAATCAAAGAATGCAACAGCCAAACTTTGGTCAACAACCGATGCCCCAACAACCATTGCCTCGCCAACCGATAACTCAACAACCATTACCTCGCCAACCGATAGCTCAACAACCATTACCTCGCCAACCGAT